>JACCDO010284073.1_pt1 | contig 97554 bp, 80 predicted proteins | sample 7446101 | NCBI WGS metagenome assembly JACCDO01 (sample SAMN15323440, study PRJNA562643) | freshwater metagenome | isolation source: river surface water | place: USA:Blue River Watershed | collected 2017-08-16
GCTGGTCACCTCCACACCGCTACAAATGATTTCTACTTGGCAGCGGAATGGATTGCCCACCTTCAACTTCCCCATTCAATGGCCACAAGCTGAAACCAAATCAGAAAAAATCGCCCAGAACAACAACTCCGCCTCCCAATGGCTAGACCTCAATAACAATCCACTGCCCGGGTTTCCAATGTCGCGCAGTCATGGTGGCGGCTGGGTGCAACCCAACATCGTTTTCATCATTGTGGAGAGTTTGGCTCGTGATTATACCGGCTTTGGCAATGGCACGCCATTTACGCCCTACCTCGACAAACTGGCCAAGGATCCCAAAACCCTATACTTTCCTTATTGCTATGCCAATGGTACCAAAAGCATCGAAATGGTACCCAGCATTTTCTGTGGGATGCCCAACCTCATGAGTGAGTTTTATGTCACTTCCGCTTACGCCAACAACAAAATAAACAACGCCTTCGCATTGGCTAACGGATATAAAACGGCCTTTTTTCATGGATCAAACAACGGCACCATGGGATTTCAGTCGTTCCTCAAACAAACCGGCTTGCAGCAGTACCATGGCATAGACCAATATCCCAGCGGCGACTACCCCCGCGATTTTGATGGCAACTGGGGCATATTCGATGAGCCCTATTTGCAGCACGTAATTCGCTGTATCGACACGATGAACGATGGCAAAAAGCCCGTTTTCGCTTCAGTTTTCACACTCTCTTCGCACCACCCCTATACCATTCCGCAGCCTTACCTAAACAAACTTCCCGGCGATGAAGGCACTGTGCAGCACACCATCGCCTACGCCGATATCGCCCTGAAAAAGTTCTTTGAAACCGCCGCCACAAAACCCTGGTTTGAAAACACCATTTTTGTGATAACAGGGGACCATACCAGTCATTCCGACAAAGAATACTTCTACAGTCAGAGCGGACATTACGAAATCCCGCTGCTGGTCTATTCACCAGGTGTCAATATCCGCGGCAATCTCCAAAACCAGTTAGATTCAACGATTAAAATCGCCAAGAGCAAAACCCTGTCGCAATGCGACATCCTGCCCACCGTTTGGAGTCTGCTGGGATCATCGAATGGAAAATCGAACGTGCAACCTCGTTTGGGATTTGGCCATAGCGCTTTCGACCCCAATTACAAGGGGTATTCTACCCATTTCGACAAAGACCTTTATTACATCATCCAATACCCTTATGTGTTGGCACTCAACCAACGGGGCGAGGTCGTAGATTACCATCAGCAGCTGAGAAACCAACGCCAAGGCAAAGCCCTGTCGCAAAAAGGACCTCAATTTGAATGGATGCGTGCCACTTTACAAGCACAGATGCACGAATATTCTCGGCGTATCCGTGAGAACCAATGGCGATAACCGGAATAGCCCTTATACCCTGAAACCGATACCACCCGAAGCCATGTTGGGTTTCACTTCAGTGATGAACTCCTCCACGTCCTCATAAGTGAGGGTTTCGATCGCCTTTTTGGTATACTTGGATTTTGGCAGCTCACTCAATCGCAAATGCTGATTGCGAATCGCCTCCTCAATCACTTTGCGCACCGCCCTACCATTACCAAAGTACTTATCGCGCGTTTTGAACATGAAATCGATGTATCTCATCAAGTGATCCGATGCTTTTGGCTCGGGAATGATGTTGTGGTCTTTGAGTTGATTCAACGCGATGGTATACAAATCGTCGGCATTGTAATCTTTGAAATGGAACACCCGATCAAACCGCGACTTCAAACCTGGATTGCTCTCCATGAATTTCTCCATGTTTTGGGTGTAACCCGCAGCAATGACAATGAATTCACCGCGCTTGTCTTCCATCCTTTTCAACAACGTTTCAATGGCTTCTCTACCAAAATCATTGCCTCCGCCATCGCTCAAGCTATAGGCTTCATCAATAAACAGCACCCCGCCCATGGCTTTGTTGATGAGTTCGGAAGTTTTAATGGCGGTTTGACCTACATATCCACCCACCAAACTCTGACGGTCGCATTCTACCAGATGTCCGCGTTCCAAGATGCCTAAAGCCTTATAAATCTGGGCCAAGATGCGGGCCACGGTGGTTTTACCGGTACCGGGATTGCCACTAAATACGCTGTGTAACGAGAATATTTTCCGAACGTCTTTGCCCAAGCTCTTGTAAAAACGCACCAATTTCACCAATTCCTCGATGTCGTGCTTCACCTGATCCAACCCTATCATCCCGCGCAATTTGAGCATCGCTTCTCGCAACATATCCTCGTCTATGGGAATCTCCGGCAAAATGCCTTCATGGAGGTCAAAAATCCGCTTCATGTCGATTTCGGTAATGGTCGATAGCGTATCGGCATCCAAATTTTCGGGATGATCGGTTTTCATGATGCGCAAACCCAAATTCATTTTGGCCTCGTCTACCATGGAGTTCACCAATCGGGCATTGCCAAAAAACTTGTCGCGGTTGCGATACTTATCGGTTAAATATTTCTGGAAAATTTTCTTGGCGCTTTCATCGAAATGCACCCTGCGTTTTTCGGCCGCGAATTCCGCAATCACTACCAATTCTTGGGGCGTATAATCGGGGAAATCATATTGCATCACAAACCTCGATTTGAGACCAGGATTGCTTTCCAAAAACACTTCCATTTCTTCCGGGTAACCCGCCACAATGATGGCGATATCTGTAGCATCAGACAGTTCTTTCAACAAAATCTCAATCGCTTCTTTGCCAAAATCCTTGTTGTCCTCATCTTTTCGTGCCAAAGCATACGCTTCATCAATGAACAGCACGCCGTCTTTCGCCTTTTTGATGGCTTCTTTGGTTTTGGGTGCCGTTTGTCCGATGTACTCCGCCACCAAGTCTGAACGATCCACTTCCACCACATGCCCTTTTTTGAGCAAGCCCATTTCTTTGTAAATCTTCCCCAGCAAGCGCGCCACGGTGGTTTTACCTGTACCGGGATTGCCTTTGAACACGGCGTGAAGGTTGATTTTATCGGTTTCTTCAAACCCTTTTTCCCTGCGAAGGGCCACAAACCTCAAATAATCCGAATATTCACGAATTTTCTTTTTGATGGGATCCAAGCCGGTGAGTTCATCCAACTCATGCATGATGCTCTCAATACCCGCCGCCGATGGCACCGAAGCGCCTGGATCTTCCGTGGGCTGCCCCTCCGATGTAGCATCCAACAAATCATCCAAATGCACATATTCTATCTGCGTCAGCGGCACAAAATCCTCCTCGTTCGCGGCCACATAATCATCGCCAATTTCGAAAGGCACCTGCGCCAACATGTGATCCATGAAAATCACCTCGGCAAAATAATCACCCCTAGACCAGGTTCCAATGATATCGCTCCCCCACCCAATGGTCACAGAGAACTGATCGTCTTCGGGTTTTACGAAAAATATTTTCGACACGCTGCCTTTGAGGTATCCGCTCGATGTTCTAAAATTGAACAGGAATTCCACAGCGATGTCTTTAGTTTTCCGCGTGAGATTGTCGAAATTCAACTCTATCCACACGTAACGGGTGCTCATTGCGTTGAACACGGTGTAATATTTTCGGGCAGGCAAATCGGTATCTACACTGGTAGACTCGTACAATTTAACGGTATCGATTTTGAAATAGGGATTGGTGGCATTGCGCATCACACCCACATTTTGCACGTAAAAGGTTTTGCTCGCGATCACCTCATCATCCACCAGGGCTTCCCAGCGATATACCCCTGATTTCCAATAGGTGCCAGGCGTTTTCACACCCCAACCCTCTCTCACATACACAACGGGCTCTTCGGGATTTACGGTTCGATCACAATTTAGATAGCAAATTTCATTGTTCTTTTCATCGATACAGCGCATGCGCAAATTCAGTTGCCAAGGATCCTCATCGAAACGCTTGTTGTACAATGACACCTCGCAATAGACATAGGCAACCTCCAGTTCTTCGAAAACTGTGCGATATTTTTTGGTATTGTTTGCCAACCATTCAATGCTTGAATAGGTTTTAATGTCGCGGAATTTAAATAGTGCTGAATTCATGTTTGAGTACCTCTTTTTACGGATGTTCCTGAGCAGCAAAGCGTTGCCAAAATAACGATTCGTTTGCTTTGAGATCTATTGCAATATCATGGATTCAAATGACATTGCGATGTCTTTCCGATGAAATATCTCCTCAAATCGGCAACATGTGTAAATTTTCAAATCATATCGGAAATTTCACATTTTTTTTATACTTTTGCACCTCCGATACGGAAAGACCTCGTAGCTCAGCTGGATAGAGCAACTGCCTTCTAAGCAGTAGGTCACAGGTTCGAATCCTGTCGGGGTCGCCCAGTATTGAGAAAATATCGGGGAGTAGCGCAGGCCGGTAGCGCACCTGGTTTGGGACCAGGGGGTCGCAGGTTCGAATCCTGTCTCCCCGACCACTTTCAAAAAAAAGCCCCTCGTTTGAAACGAGGGGCTTTTTTTATTTTGCCATTTCCCTAGATATTACTCCGCTGACTGGATGTTCGATTGATTGACCATCTCACCCTAGGGATAAAGGATGACTATTCGAGTTTTATTGAAAAGGGCTGGTTATGATGCCAGCCCTTTGTGTTCATTTAAAGAAATTGTGGGAGGTTTGTCAATTCTGATCCGAGGATCTGGACATTTTAATCAATATGGCCAAACGACCTTGAATTCAATGTTGTAGAAACGCTTATTATTATCTATCCCATGATAGCCTTCGCCATTTTTTAAATAGGAAACGAATTTCCCATTTTCACGTTTTAACTCATAAGTACCGCTCACAATTGTTATTGATGGTGAAGAAGACATAGTACCCCATCTAATTGTGGATGTAATAAATCCGGGATCACCAAATCCAGTTGAATCAATCTTGTACGAACCTACTTTAACCTCATTTTTTTGATGACTTATCCAAATGATGGTATCTGAAGAACCTGTTCCAGACCATATCAATTGAGAATCGTTTTGGTTTTTGGTTACACGTAATGAACTTGGTTGTGCACATACAAATTTCACACCACGAACTATAATATACGGTTTCACCGAAGATGTGTTGTCTACAGGAGGAGTTACTGGGTCTTTTTCACAAGACTGAAGAATGAGTAGTCCGCAAACCGCGGCAACAAGGGAGAGTCTAAAAATTGTACTTTTCTTCATGATTTTTTATTTCTTTATTCTTTAATAATACGAATTACTGCATTTTTATTGCCTGATTTAAATTCAACGATATACATACCACTTGGCTCATGGATATTAATCTCCAGAACCTGCGAATTGAATAGTTTTTCAGATTGAATTACTTTTCCGTAAATATCCGAGATCGACATCTCAGTGTTTACCCAGTCATCCCCTAAGTCAATGGTAAAATTACCATTTCCTGGATTAGGAAATACTCTCAAATTCCTCGCAAATTCCTTCTCTTCGAAGCCAGTGGATGTGGCATTTTTATATATGTAAATTGAACCTGCATCACGAATGGTTACTCCACCTTTTTCATCCTCGTCTTCGTTCCACGCTCCAACCATTGCATAATTCCCGTAAATGGCAACGGATTTTCCAAATCGATCATCTGTATTTCTGTCGGATGCAACAACTTTACTGACTTGTTTCCAACTTCCTGCATTATTTTTAAAAATGTATGCCGACCCCGATGATGTGAGAGTATTTCCTCCTGCGGCGTCCTGCGATTCAAAAAATGCACCTACAATTGCATAATCGCCAGAAATTGCAACGGCTTCTCCAAACCGATCCACATAGGACCGGTCAGAGGCAACAATCTTGTCTAATTGCACCCAATTGCCTGCATTGTTTTTGAAAATGTAAGCAGATCCAGAACCATTAAAAGTGTTTTTTCCGGCTGCATCTTCATCATCTGCATAAGCTCCAATGATCATATAGTTCCCGGAAATTGCAACAGAACTACCGAATAAATCTTCGGCCGCGCGATCGGAGGCTACGATTTTTTTCACCTGAGTCCAGTTGCCTGAGTTATTTTTGTACACATAGGCTGAACCAGAATACCACATTTTGTTTCCGCCTGCTTCATCTTCAGATTCAAACAGAGCGCCAACCACCAAATAATCACCCGATATAGACACGGCAAAACCAAATTTATCCTCCGCACCTCTGTCACTCGCCACTATTTTTTGTATTTGAGCCCAAGTACCTGATGTATTTTTAAACACATATGCAGAACCTGCATTTTGCATTGAATCACCTGAATTAACATTTTCATCCTCCTGATGTGCACCAACAACGGCGTAATCTCCGTCAATAGATACAACTACACCAAATTGATCTGACTCTTCGCGATCTGAAGCAATAACCTTTTGAATTTGGGTCCATACACCATTTTTATTTTCGAAAATATAAGCGGATCCAGCTGCACTGCGATAACCATTCCCAGTCAAGTCATGATCTTCATGATAAGCACCTACGATTGCGTAATTGCCCGAGATAGATACTGAATGACCAAAAAAATCACCTTGTGTCCTATCATTGGCTACTATTTTCTGCTGTTGTGTCCATTTTCCAGCAATGTTTTTAAATATGTATGCCGATCCTGCATTGAGCATAGGGCTTGCCCCTTTATCATCCTCATCTTCAAATTCTGCACCTACAATAGCATAATCGCCAAATATTGATACAGCACAACCAAACAAATCCTCTTCCCAACGATCAGTCGGTACAGATTTTTGCACTTGGCTCCAATTTTGTCCCAGAACACTACTATTAGTCCCAACAACAAATAATAATAGCAAGACAATGTGTTTACATAAGTTGTTAAGAAGGCCTTTTTGATGATTACTACTTCCATTAGTCTCAATCAAAATAGGCGATTTTGAAGTGATCAAAATACAATATTTCCCTATCATTTACCAAAAATATTTTAAACCAATCACAATTCAGTCATCAAAATGTAAAAATAATATGACATGAAATTTTCTATTACCCTTAGGAATTGGAGCCAAAATATGATTATTTATAATTTGATCAATTTAACAGGCGAAATTAATTCTCCCATCAACCTAAGAACATATGATCCACTGGGTAAATCCCCCAAGTCAACTACCGTATTTTCTGCAAAAAGTCTTCCTGATTTCAATATCTTACCCATCATATCGGTCACAACGTAGACCTTATTTACTAAATCTGGCTTCACAGAAATTTCTATTTGGGAAGATGATGGATTTGGACATACTGAAATATCCAATTCTAATTGATTTTGTTACGTAGAAAGCAAATCACCAAAACCAAATACTCTGACATGGCCAGCAAAAGCACCATTACCTTTATTATATGGCGTTCCAACAGCAACAACACTGCCATCTGCGGAATTTGCAACAAAAAAACCACATTAATCAAACACTGCTTCGCCAATAATAAATCTTACAAAAGGTAATTATGAGTTGAAACGTGAAAATGGAAAATTTGTTTCCTATTTAGAAAATGGCGAAGCCTACAGTGTTTAAAGTATAATCAGCGTTTCTACAACATAGAATTCAAGGTCGTTTGGCCATATTGATTAAAAAGTTTCGAGTTTTAGTGGTCAATACGATTAGTTTCAATTGAAATGACCCACTATTTTTTTCGATTGCATATTCAACCAACCCAATCGAAAGTCAAGTTAAGGGCCCTGTTTTAACAAATAGGGTTAAAAAAAAATTCAGTTGTGAGATACGATGTTAGAAAGCCCGAACAGCTCTAACAGAAGATTTGGTATTCGTGGGTGCTGCCGCATTCACGCCATTGTCAAATTCAACCGTAAAGGCGCTATTACCACCAACTTCAGTGGAACTCCAATAACTGTCAAATTTACCAAAACCGCCAATTTTATCTTTATTCAAATAAAGTTTATTTAGTTCCTCTTGTGTAGGCAAACGCCAATCGCTACATCCGTCTAATACCAAATCCTCACAAGCTTGTTTAGCAACGTACCAATCTGAGAATGGTAAATCTGTTGGGGCAGAAGCTAAACCATGGCCATTGGCATCTGTGAACACTATGATTCCACATTCTTTTTTTGTGATTGGTTCTTCACAATTCGCAAACATGACAACAGCGAGACAGGCAAATAATATTTTATTTAATTTCATAAAGCAAACATATATAAAAAATCAATTTTATCCATAAAAAAGCCCCTCGTTTCAAACGAGGGGCTTTTTTATTCAGAACTTTTTAGATAATATTTCAATTAAGGACGAATCACGGCCAACTGCCCATGGCCAACAATAATTTTCGATTGATTCCTTACGTTGTAAGTGTATACACCGGCCGACCAATCAGACACATTGATAGAAGTAGAACCATCAAATGGCTTCACCATCATCAACTGCCCCGTTGATGAATAAATTTCACAAATCAATGAATTTCCTGATGCAGCAGTAACTGTTACCATCTCAGTAGTTGGATTGGGATAACAAGCCACATTCATCTCACTCATCAAAGCATAAGTTTCACTTTTAACCGTAGTATATGTCACATCATCTACATACAAAGTACTATTTAACATGTTCGATTCAGTAGTATCATCTACATAACTGCTCACAAAATAGTAACGCAACAAATTGGCAGTGAGAGTATTATCCTCATAAATAATGGGAATATCAATTTGGGTAAAATTGGTTGTCCCAGCGAAAGTACTAAAACCATAACCAATGATAGAGTCCAAACCCAACGTAGTATTGATTACTTCAACATACAAATTGGCCGAATCATAAACCGACGCTGGCTTGTAGTTCACCATCGCACTGGCAACAATGGGTTTCGATGCCAACACTTCACCACCCGAAAAATTGAAATCAAAATTTGCATCCACGGTCAACTTGGCATTGGTCAAATATCCTGGCATCAACCCCAAATCACTGAATGATTTTGTTGTTAATTGCGCCGATGCCAATCCAGAGTTCTTTATTGTGGTGCTCTTTTTTACCAAATTGGTAACCTGTGTATTCTGACCAGAAATAAAGTTAATAATATTAAACACCGAATCAAATGTGCTCCATCCTTGGGGCGTCTCTAAACTCGCTGTGAAATTGAACAACAATTTGCTGCTTCTCCAATTTTCTAATCCACCATTCTTAATGATTGTTTGCGCGTTTGCAACACCGAGTGAAGCCAGAAACAAACACATTGCTAAAATTATTTTTTTCATAAATCGAATTTTTATCCCTTCAAAATTAACACTCGCCCACTAGGAAAGGCCATTATTCGATAAAAATCATAACAAACCGATCTATAGATTGCAATCCTTTGCCTACTCATCTACGATTTACAAATTGGTTCAGATAAGATTCTCGTGATCTCAATCATGTGTACGGAGAGGAAATACCTTAATATACAATGATTTTTTGGGTACTTGTGTAATCTGCGAATTGGGTGAGAACGAAATAATTGCCTGCGGGAAGCTTTTCTGTATTTAATGTAGTTCTAATTGCCTTCGGTGTTTGCTCAATAACGATTTGTCCTTGCATGTTCATCACAAGGATGGTTTGTATTGGTTGCGTAGCCTCAAAATGCAAAACACCTTGATTGACCGGATTTGGATACAAAGCAATCAAGTGGCTTTCAATTTCATGTCTCGCAAGTTCTGGTATACAAACTTTCACAATCCACATATTCTGTTTGTACACAGCCGTTTTTAACGACATGTTGTTGATGGATGTGACAGTCTTACCTGGATAAGCAAACAAGTTGAATGTGGCTGATTGTCCAGTTAGGTCTGAGAAGAGACACTTGTAATTTTCTGTATTTTGTGACCATTTGTAGTATATTGAATCTCCTTTAACTGAATAAATCACATTCATGAATGTGGGATTGACTTTTTTCTGAGGAGTATAGCTTGACCCATTGAATGTAAAAGCACTGTCCGTGCTCGCCGTGAGGGTAAATTCGTTGGGTGAAGATGCAAAAAATCCCGTACGCACACTCGTGTATTCAGATTTATCATCGAAAGCTTTCAAGTTAGTTAGTCTGAATGCTGTATCAAAAATGGCTAGCGCATTTCTTTCCGGCATCGAAGTCGAGAATTGACGCATTTTGTTATCGTACATATTTTGTCCAGCATTATTGTGTGGGAAGTAAAATCGTTCATTGGCATAAAATAACCGGCTTGTCATTCCTATGGGCTCAACTGTGCTAGGACATCCAATGGTGTAACTGGATTCAACGCGATTGTTCACCTCTTTGATTACAAGAAAGTCATACCCATCGAATCCAGAACCCGGCAAGAGTTTCTTCAAGGCATTAGAATACGTTTGCTTGGTGCTTGGAACAGTGATATTCGCAAAATATTTGATAAAATAGTAAAATCCGTGAGGCGTATTTAGCATGCCATATGTTCTGACGAAAGAGCTCTTTTGGGCAAGTAGATTCGTCTTAGTGACATTAAATTTATTGTCTAACTGCAAAGAATAAATATCAACCACGCTGCTCGGCTTGATGGAATCGCCGTTGTTCAAATAAACGGGTTTATCGACTATCATTAACATCGTTGCGCCTGTCTTCGTACAATAAATATCGTTTTCTCCTTCTCGAATTCTTTGCTTGTTGGTTGTTTCGCCGATTTTGACAAATTGCACGCCACTAAGATTTGAGTCGATGAGCACGATACCGGTAACAGATTTGTTTGTCGCATCCACGCTCAATGTATTGCTTAATTTGTAAATCTTGTTGTACACAGTCAGAACATACACTAAGCCACCAGTGGACGGATCTATGCGAAGATTTGGGTTAGTAAACGGGAATGGCAAAATCAAGTCAATTTGCGCCACGATATCGCCTGCATTGTTGTATTTGAAAATCAAACATTTGTATTCAGGCGATGTGTTTTGTGTATATTTTTTCTGATCGATTGCAATGGAGTCCTTATACCAAACACCTTTGTACGTATAGGCGCCGTTATGCGTCAATTCGGGTGTGACGTGCATCATTTGCTTGTCGTAACTGATGTTTAGGTTGTATTGTTGGCATTGTGCTTTACCCAAGTTTGGAGTCAGTAAATAAATTAAAACCAGGACGAATAATCCCATCAAAGGGTTGCGTTTTTGGGTTCTTGTTTTTGGATTGTATACCATGGTCATAGTGCGATTTAATGAAATTTTAATTGATATATTGATAGTTAGTATTGATAGAAGGGGTTGCTGTTTATAGAATTTTCAAATTTGTGACAATATTTTTGGCTGTTGAATTGCGACGCAGGATTTCAGGTACGAATACATTACTGTGATATGATCTTCTTCTTGGAACCATCGTCGTAAAGAAGAATCATAACTTCATCTTTTCTGACATGCTTCACAGGCCTACCCAGCATATCATACATTCCAATAAGTTTTGGTTCGGGTTTTATTAAGTCTGATGTTCCTAAGGCTATACATTTATCAATATTAATCCTACCCATAGCAAAAGTATTTTGACCTGAACATCTATCGTACCATTGACAGGCTATCAAATAATTTCCTTTATTTCGGAATTTATGACCAACAATGAACGCCTCTATACCTGGACCTTTTTTCCAAAGCAAATCACTGTCATGGAAGTCGAAATATATGAGCATTGTAGAATCTCTCATCTTTTGGAATTTCGCAACAGTCAATGAATCCAACTTACTTCCTTTCCATAAATAAGAATACCACTGAAAACAAGTATCGTCAACTCGCCAAGGTCCGTGATCCATTACAAAAAAAACACTATCAAGGCACCATCCAAAAGGACCAGTCGTACTCAACATCGAGTAGCTACAATAGTAACTGGGATTTACTTTGTTGTTGACGTTAATCTCTCGATAAATAGTTGTATCGCACTCTTCACAAACATTCAAAACTTTAAAGTAAATTTTATAATTCCCCTTTTTACTGGTTTCTAATTCATAAACACCGCTATTTGAATATACCGTATCTATCTGTAAGTTCTGATCATTGACCACTGTAAACAAATAACTGACACAAGGATTATCCAATTTGTCACCAGTTATGGTCCATCTATATTTATTCAATTGATTCCATTGACGAATTTGGATGTTCCCCCAATCACATTTTGCGTGTACTGTTATTAAGCAAAGCAGTAGCAAGCATAAAAAAGCAATTTTTTTCTTCATCATGATTTTTAACAGTTTAAACTAATTTGACAATCAAGATCGCAGCAATTAATAATGAAACGCGTGTACTCAATGTCTTTTTTATATCTTATTATTTATAAAAACTGCAAGTAGCCCCTTTTTCGAACTTGGTTAGATTCTACTTATCAATTTCAAGTTTTAATTTCTAAATATTTGGTAGGACTTATCTTATGTATAGATTGTAGGGATTGGAATTTATCGTAAGCATCATATCATATTGAAATACGTGATTGTTGTGTTGAGTAATTAGTCCGCTATTTGCTTAAAGGTTGCAACATCAATCCAGAATTGAGCGGAATGTTTAAACTAAATCGTATTCCTCGCTGCAATTGCTGCTTGTAAGTAGGCATTACAAATTCAGGTATGGGGCTGGTTCTATCTATAGTTCCCAAGGATTTTGCCAAATTTTCGTTCATCAATAACGGAAGCGATATTTTCAAAATACCTGTCCTTAACATGATCCCTGCATCGTAAAAAGAGGACCCAAATCTCATTGGTGCAAAATTCGAATATTGAATCTGTTGTGACGCTTGCAAGGCCCCGTCGAAAAACAAGCGAATTATTGATGGCACTTTGGGTAATCCCACGGAAACATTGACTGAGCCTAACATGCCAGATGACCCTACGAATGTCGCCGTCCCCATTCCCCCCATATTATCCATGCGTTGCTGTCCGCCAGTGGTATAATCATATGGACCTGCCAATGCGTTATTGTAACTTGATGCCCCTGCACTTCGACCAATGAAATACTGATCACAAAAAACATCTTGATTACCTGAGGCTCCGCTTAACATAATTTGCATTGGGCCAAATACTCCAGGTGAACGCGCAGAACTTATATTGAATGAGGTACCCAAGAACCCGCGGACTTCTACGGTGCGTTGTTTTTTTATTACAGATACATAATTCCATGTATACTTCGCTTCAGTTTGAAATCTGCCAACAGTATTATTCATCCATGGATTATAAAAATGAACCGATTCAAATCCAGTTTTAAACTCCAGAGAAGTTGAAGGTCCTTGTTTGAAGGCAATGTAATTCAATCGATAACCGAAATAATAATCATGGATACCATTCAAGATACTATTGGATTGCGAAGCAATGAGTCCTGTAATTTCAACAAAACTGGAGAAAATATTTCCGCGTTTGGGGCTACTCAATTCCATCATGACATAGGGTTTAAATGCATGATACAATGGTTCAATGGGACTGGTAGAGGTTTTGTTTGTTTTATCGAACCGAAATGTCAATGCGCTAATCCCAACACGTAAACTTTTGAATTGATCCCCCACTTTTTTGTTATAGCTCACGTCGTAAATGCCTGAAACAGCTTTACGTCCAAAAGAATACATCGGCACCAAAGTATAGCGCCATTTAGGCTCCGGTTTTCTTGTGTTGAAAAAAGCGAGACCCAACATGAGTCTATCGTACTGATTCCAACCCATTGCTGGGAGTAGGCAGTGGTTGTGAACTGCTGGGATTACTTTATTGGGGATGATATTCCATCGGTTTCCAGATCTCAAAGAGATTACATCTTTATTGAGTAGCGTTTCAATTTTCACAAATGGACTCACGATTTGGTAAATTAATTTTAATTGCGGTTCATCGATGTCTTTCGAATTTGGCAGTGTGTCTGTCGATGTTTTGTTAAAATATTCGCCGCTCTTTGTTGCTAAGATTTGCAGTGAGCTCGTATCGCCCAGGGAATCAAATCCAATTAATTCATCGGTTGTCTTGTCTATTACTTGGCCTGCGGGGTCAATTTCTTTAGTGCCATTTGCGATTTTCCCCTCTTCAATGGCACGAATCACCAAATGATTCCTCTTTAAACGAAAAACATAATTCTTACCCAACATTTTGACCAATCCTTGGGCCAATGAAATATCAACCCAAGTATCAGCACTCACAATTTTGGGAAGAATTTCAGGATTATAGGAGAAATAAAGATGGGTTGCAATTTCGAGTTTTTCTAAGGCTATCGTGGTATTGCCAGCTGGAACAATGAAGTTGCAAGTTTGATTGAGAGAAGGGGTTGCGGATGATGGATGTATTGTTTGCGCAGATAACCATGTTGTTAGGTGGGCAAGGATGAGTAGAAATAAGATCCTCATTGGCAGCTACCTCCTTTCAACCAAATGGTTCCCTTTTCGGAGTGAATTTCCATATTGAAGGTTTCCTGTATTATTTCAATGATGTTTTGGAGAGGCTCATTCTCGAAGGTTGCGGTGAGTTTGCAATGCAACAATTGAGGTCTTTCAATTTTAATTGATACACCGTAGGTTTGGCTGAGGATTTCGGCAACTACTTGTAATTCGGCTTGCTTGAATTTGAGTATTTTACTGTTTAGCGCAGGGTTGTTTTTATTTGTACTCGGGGCGATCTCGACTTTATTGTTGGTGACTTTTGCTGATTTTGGAGATGCCAAGAATGTTACATCTGATGCATTTTCAGCCTTCTTATCGATTGGTCCCGGTAGTGTTACAACCGTCTTTGGTGTTGCATTCGCTGTTATTTTCAATACCGATTTCTTTCGATATTGACTAACCTGGTATACAGCACCTGCGGTAATGCTAGCGCCAACCGCACCCCACAATAAGAGTTTTTTTAATGTGAATTGGGAGAGGGTTTTTATGCGTGTGGTGGAGAGCAAAGAGGCAGACGCAGCAGATGCCCCTAAATTTAATGACACCTTTTGCCATGCCTTGTCGGTATCGGGAGTCCAAGTATTGGTCGGCTTGACAAGCTGCCAAATCGATTCGTCTTGGGGATTGGTAGATCCAGAAGTATTTTGGTTTTTCATGATGGGTGGATGATTAAAAATAACAGCCAAAGGAGTGCATGCGTTGAGAAACGGATTTTCAAAATTTGAATGGCTTTGTGTAAGTGGTACTCTACATTTTTAAGCGAAAACGAAAGCGTTTCGGCAATTTCCTTGTGACTGAGCCCGTGGAAACGACTTAAGATGAAAGTCTGTCGGGTAGTTTCCGACATTTCATTCAGGGCATTGGCGAGCGCCAATTCCAGCTCTTTGGTTTGGACTTGTGATTCCGGGTTTGATTCACTTTGAGCGTCCCAGTAGTGGAGAATATGGTATTCGGCGTGTTTGCGCTGCACATCTCGGTGTTTTAATGCATTCAGGCAGCGGCTGTAAACGGTTTTGAAGAGGTACGCTCTGCAGTTATTCGGTAGTGGTTTGTTTTGGTTGGTTTCCCAAAATCTGAGAAAAATATGTTGAACGATGTCTTCCGCTTCTTCTTTCGAGCCGAGAAAGGTGAGTGCGTATCTACACAAATCAGCATAGTTCTCGTAGAACAACGATTGTAGCTGAGATTCTGTTAATGATGGTGTAAATTCTACGTTCACGATGGTAAGACAACAACAATCCGAATTACCCTAAATAAATCCCAAAAAAACTTAAAATCTTTTCAAAAAATATTTAATTTCTATTTTAAGTAGGCCTTTAATCAATCTTCGCGATGAACTTTTACAATTGGGAACCACGGCCATATGGTTGAATTTGATAATTTTTACTCATTGATGCCACGCAACCACTACATGGTTAATTTTGTACCATGATCACCTACAACCCCAAAGATTGGTTCACCTTCATTTTCAGGGTGCACAAAGCAGAAACGCTCAAACGCCTGTGGCCACTGCTTTTGGGTGTTGGCATCTACAGTGCCGCATGGGCCTACCTAGAAACCGTGCTTTTCAAAGATTACAAATCGGTGGCCATGGCTTCCAACATCGGCATCATCTATTCCATTCTCGGATTTACCCTATCGCTGTTTCTTGTCTTTAGAACCAACACCGCATACGACCGCTGGTGGGAAGGACGCAGACTGTGGGGTGAACTCACCAATGCCATTCGCAATCTCTGCATCCACCTCAATGCCACATTACCCCAAGCGGATGCGCAGCGCAGAGAATATTACCAATCGCTGCTCAGCCTATTCCCCACCGCCCTCAGGTTTCACCTCCAAGATCGCAAAATACCCGCTCATTTCTTTGCCGATAGCCCAGTTCATGCATCCATCGCCATGGACATCAACACCATCAAAAAGGCGCGCCACCAACCCCAAACCATCGCCAAGTTGTTTGTGGCCGGACTAAAAACAGATATACAACATGGGTTGCTCACGCATGCCGATATGGAACATTTCAAAGTGGAAATCAACAAACTCATGGACGTATGCGGAGGTTGTGAGCGAATCAAAAACACCCCCATCCCTTTCACCTACTCGGTTTTCATTAAAAAATTCATCTTCTTGTACGTGATGATTTTCCCCATCGTTTATAGCACCCAACTCAATTTCTTGGTTGCGCCCGTAACCATGTTTGTGCTATACGTTTTGGCAAGCATCGAACTCATCGCCGAAGAGATCGAAAATCCTTTTAACGACGATGAAAGCGACCTTCCTACGGAGGCGATGTCCAAAAACATCAAAATCAGCACCGAAGAATTGCTGCTGAACCTCTAGCATAAGTCATTGGCCCGGATCATTCCGCGCAAGTGAAATGCACGGATAACCGAATCAAACACCGCCCAAACCTTTTCCCCAATCAATCCCCATTCATTTGGATTTCAGAGGGGTTGATTAACTTTGTTCTTTCAACATTTGAATTGAATTGAACACACAAGATTTCTTACAACAACTGTCCTTCGAACGCATCGATGTTTCTTTCGCCATTGTGGTTGGATTGTCGATGATTTTCGCCTTCATTTTCTTGTTTGGTTATTTCAGCAAAGTCAAGCGCACCGAGGCCCAAGCTGTGATCAGCAACACCCCTGGCATCAGCATCATCGTGGCCAGCAGAAATGCAATAAAATTGCTGGAACAAAACCTCCCCAATTGGTTGGCACAAGATTATCCTCACTTTGAAGTGATCATCGCCAACGATCGAAGTACAGACAATACCCCCTTGTACCTGATTGAGCAGCAACAAATTCACCCCAAACTCAAAGTAGTTTCACTGGATGCCGATTTTGTAAAAATGGGTGGGAAAAAATTGGCCATCACCCTGGCCATCAAAAAAGCCCAATACCACCACTTTTTGCTCACCGATGTAGATTGTACCCCTAGCAGCGACCAATGGCTCAAACACATGGCCACACAGTTCACAGCAGAGAAAAACATCGTACTGGGTGTTGCCCCCATCAAAACGGGCAAAGGATTCCTAGCGGCGCTCATACAACACGAAAACCTGCTCACCGCACTGCACTATTTGGGCTTGGCCGCATCCAACAAACCCTACATGGGCGTGGGTAGAAACTTGGCCTATACCCGCAAAGTATACGAAAGCGTGAATGGCTTCAGCAGCCACCACCACTTGCCCGCTGGCGACGACGATCTATTCGTACAAGAAGCCGCCAACAGCAGCAATACCGCCGTTTGCATTAATCCAGATGCCTTTTGTTATAGCGAAGGCCCTACCAATTGGAAAGGCTATTGGAAACAAAAAAACCGACACATGTGGGTTGGAAAATCTTACCAGTCCGGGGTCAAGCAATTGCTATCGATATATCCCATGGCGCAGTTGTTCTTTTGGATTGGCATCATCTTATGGTTTGCGCTGGGCACACAATGGCTGTGGCCAACCATCGCCATCATCATCAAAATCACCCCTGAATGGATAGTCTTCTACAAAAAAGGCAAACTGTTGCAGATGAGCAAATCCATTCCCATGTACCCGTTGTTCAACTTGTTTGAATCGTTTTGGTATGTGGTCACCGGCATCAACGCATTCTTTACAAAAAAAATTATATGGTAGGACCTGAAATCATTTTCGAATATTTCCCCAACCTCACAGAGGTTCAAAAAAAACAATTCGAACAGCTGGGTCCGCTATATGCCGACCACAATGCGCGGGTGAATGTAATTTCACGAAAAGACATGGACATGTTTTATGTTCATCACGTGTTGCATTCCATGGCGTTGGCCAAAACCTGCGAGTTCATTCCCGGGCAGCATTTCATTGACATTGGCACCGGTGGCGGATTCCCAGGCATCCCACTGGCCATCATGTTCCCCAATGTAGAATTCACACTCGTAGATAGCATCGGAAAGAAAATTGCCGTGGTACAAGCCGTGATTGAAGCCTTGGGACTCAAAAACGCGACCGCCATTCAAGAGCGCACAGAATCACTCCCCATGAAATTCGATGGTGCCGTGGCCCGTGCCGTTGCACCCGCAATTGAACTGTGGAAATGGATGGAAAACCATTGGAGCGGAAAGCCCCGTTTCTTCCTGCTCAAAGGCGGAGATTTGGCCGAAGAAATCAACGAAGTGATTGAATATTCGCAAAAAACGAAGATCAAGTTGCACGCCATCGGCGATATTTACAACGATCAGCCCTTCTTCGAAACAAAGAAGGTGGTGAAGCTGTTCCACGGACAAATCTGGAAAGACTAGTCTGGGTACAATGTTAAATTAAGCCCCAAAAGTTTTTCGCGCACCCGAATTAAATCGCACCCGAATTAAATCGCTCTCAAAAGACCATTAAGCCCCCAAAAGCGATTGGGCCGATGCCAACGCAGCCGACAAGCCTTCTGCATTTTTTCCACCTGCGGTAGCGAAGAACGGTTGTCCGCCCCCGCCGCCCTGAATTTCTTTGGCGCATTCGCGGATCATCTGCGACGCATTCCATCCTTTTTCAGCGACCCATTGATCGTCGATATAGATGGCCAACCCGGGCTTCTCGTCTGCCAAATAGGCCAACACAACCACCGGATTGCTCAACTCTTGCTTCAACTGAAAACACAACTGTTTCGCGGCATCCGCACTGGGCAAGTTCAACTGTTCTAGCACCATGGGCACGCCGGCAATGGTTTGCACTTTTTGCAACAATCCCGCTTTCAATCCCATCACCTGCTGCAATTCCATCTGCTCCAACTGCTTGCGCATCGATGCGTTTTCTTCCAAAACCTTGTTCACCGCAGTAACCACATCCTTGGGATTGCCCAAAGCGATTTTCACCTGCGACAAAGCCTCCAACTCACCGTTGATGTAATCCAAAGCCGATTGCTGGGTCACCGCTTCAATTCTACGCACACCGGCAGCCACACTCGACTCACCCAAAATCTTGAAGAAGCCAATTTGCGACGTATTCGCCACATGCGTTCCACCACACAATTCCATCGAATAATCGGCGTCGAACTCAATCACACGCACAAACTCCCCGTACTTCTCGCCAAACAAGGCCGTAGCACCCATTTTCTGGGCCTCAGCGATGGGCACGTTGCGATGTTCTTTCAGGGCGATGCCTTCGCGGATCTTTTCATTCACCCTCACTTCTACCTGGGCGATTTCTTCGTCGGTCATCTTTCCGAAATGAGAAAAATCAAAACGCAAAGCGGTCTCATTCACCAAACTACCCTTCTGGGCCACGTGAGAACCCAAAGCCTCTTGCAACGCGCTGTGCATCAAATGCGTAGCACTGTGATTGCTGCTAATGCTATTCCTGCGATTCACATCCACCTGGGCTGTAAATGCCTGATTCATGTTCTTTGGCAGCTTGTCGCAAACCAATACATGCAATTTGTTCTCCTTTTGTGTGTCTAATACACGCACTATCTCACCATCCTCACCCACCAACTGACCTGAATCGCCCACTTGTCCGCCACTTTCGGCGTAGAAAGGACAAACATCCAAGACCATTTGATACAGATTCTTGCCCTTGGCCACGATCGTTCTATGTCGGCTAATTTCCGTCACAGATTGCGTGGTATCATAGCCACAGAACGATTCTTCGCTATCGGCCATGATGGTATGCCAGTCGCCAGTTTGTTTAACGGCATCGGCCTTGGAGCGATCTTTTTGCGCTTGTAAGGCGGTTTGAAAACCATCCATATCCACCGAACATCCTCGCTCGCGGGCAATCAAATCGGTTAAATCGATCGGAAAACCGAAGGTATCGTAAAGTTCAAAGGCAGTAGCTCCATCCACAATTCCGTTGGGGTGCTGATCGATGAAGGCGCCCAATCGACCCATACCAGTACTCAAGGTACGGAAGAATGAATTTTCTTCTTCTTGGATTACGCGCTGTACAAAACTCTCTTGGGCTTTGAGTTCTGGGAAGCTGTTGGCGAAATAATCTGCCAATCCAGGCACCAACTGGTTAAAGAACGATTCTTGGAATCCCAAATAGGAGTATCCATAGCGAACAGCTCTGCGAAGCACTCTACGAACCACATAACCCGCACCGGTATTGGAGGGCAACTGTCCGTCTGCAATACACAAACTCACTGCGCGCAGGTGATCGGCGATCACACGGAAGGCTATGTCTTGCTGTTCATCATCGCCATAATTCTTACCACACAATTGTGCGGTATTTTGAATGATGAATTGAAAAATATCTGTATCGTAATTGCTTGATTTGCCTTGAATTCCACGCACCAATCGCTCAAAACCCATACCGGTATCTACGTGTTGGGCTGGCAAACGATCTAGGCTACCATCGGCTTTGCGGTTGAATTCCATGAACACGAGGTTCCAGATTTCGATGACTTCGGGATGGTCTTGATTTACCAGGGTTGCGCCATCAACGGCCTCGCGCTGCTCGGCCGAACGCATATCGAAATGAATCTCAGAACAGGGTCCGCACGGACCTGTATCGCCCATTTCCCAGAAATTGTCTTTCTTGTTGCCCTTCAAAATCCGCTTGGGATCAATGAATTGGGCCCATCGATCATGCGCTTCTTGATCGAACAGAATATTGGCGGAAGCATCGCCTTCAAAAACCGTTACATACAATTGGTCTTTGGGTAAACCGTATACTTCGGTCATCAATTCCCAAGCCCAGGCAATGGCGTCTTGCTTGAAGAAATCGCCAAAACTCCAGTTGCCAAGCATTTCAAACATGGTATGGTGGTAATGGTCGTGACCAACCTCCTCCAAATCGTTGTGTTTTCCACTCACGCGCAAGCATTTTTGTGAGTTCACAACCCGCTTGTAGGGCGCTTCGGCGTTGCCCAAGAAGTAATCTTTGAACTGATTCATGCCCGCATTGGTAAACATGAGGGTTGGATCGCCTTTGACAACGATGGGTGAACTTTGAACGAAAGTGTGTTGCTTTGATTCAAAAAACGACAAGAATTTCTGTTTGATTTCGTGACTACTGAGCGCCATGGCGCAAAGATAGTGCAGAATGGGTCAAAAATGAGAGGCCGCGCAGTGCGCGGCCTCTCATTTTATCACTCTAAAGTTCACAATACTCAAAGTTCAACGTTTCCGCGAAACCCGGGTATCGTTAAAAACAATTCAGTTGGATCAATCAACCTACAGCACTCACCTTTGGCGCTGCATTCTTGATCTCTTCGCTGGCACCGTCCTCAAACTTCTTGAAGTTATCATTGAACAAATGCGCCAACTTCTCACACTGCTTGTCGTAAGCTTCTTTGTCGGCCCAAGTATTTCTTGGGTGCAACAACTCTGAAGGCACGCCTTCGCAAGCATTTGGCATCATCATACCAAACACGGGATGTGCGGTAAATTCACCGGTTAATTTGCCTTCCAATGCCGCGGTAATCATGGCACGGGTGTAAGACAATTTCATGCGACTTCCTACGCCATATCCACCACCGCTCCAGCCGGTATTCACCAACCAAACGTTGATTTCTGGGCTAGCGCTCAACTTTTCACCCAACATTTTGGCGTACACCGTTGGATGCAAAGGCAAGAACACCTGACCAAAGCAAGAAGAGAAAGTAGCTTGTGGCTCGGTAACACCCGCTTCTGTTCCAGCAACTTTGGCGGTATAACCACTGATAAATTGGTACATTGCTTGACCGGGATTCAATTTAGAAATCGGAGGCAATACACCAAACGCATCGGCGGTAAGGAAAAAGATATTTTTTGGCGCATCGCCCACTGAAGGCACAGCGATGTTCTCGATATAATCGATGGGGTAAGCCACGCGGGTATTCTCCGTCACAGAGATATCGTCGTAATTCACCACGTCTGACCCTTCAAAGAATCTCACGTTTTCTACCAAGGCACCATGCTTAATGGCATGCCAGATTTGGGGCTCTTTTTCTTCGGTAAGGTTCACGCATTTGGCATAGCAACCGCCTTCGAAGTTGAAAACGCCAGTATCTGACCAACCGTGCTCATCGTCACCAATCAACTTGCGATTTGGATCGGCGCTCAAGGTGGTTTTACCGGTTCCGCTCAAGCCAAAGAACAAAGCAGTATCGCCATTCACGCCGATGTTGGCAGAACAGTGCATGCTCAATACATTGCGCTCATGGGGAAGGATATAATTCAATACAGAGAAAATGCCTTTTTTGATTTCACCAGTGTAGCCAGAACCACCAATCAAGATGATTTTACGACTCACGCTCACCATGGTGAAGTTGTGCTGACGGGTACCATCAACCGCTGGGTCTGCATGGAACGATGGCGATGCCACGATGATCCATTCGGTGGGTTGGGTGGCGATTTCTTCTGCGGAAGGACGTAAGAAAAGGTGCTTGGCGAACAAGTTCTGATAAGCACTTTCGGTAACCACTTGAATGTTCAAGCGATTTTTGGGATCGGCGCAAGCGAAGGCATGGCGGACAAAAATTTCTTTGCCTTCCATGTGATTCATCACCTTGTTCAATAACGCATCGAATTTGGCTTCTTCAAAGGGCTGATTCACAGCACCCCACCAAGCTGAATCGACGGTTTGTGCATCATTCACCAAGAACTTATCCTTTGGACTTCTACCGGTAAATTCACCAGTATCTGCCGCCAAGGCGCCTTGAGATGTGATTCTTCCCTCGTTTCTTTCGAGGGCTTTTGCTACGAGTTCGTCTGTGGTTAGATTTTCGAATACGGTTTGGGCGTGATTTTTAATCGACGCAATGATTTCGATATTATTCATGCTATAAATGAAATAACTTTGGCACTGCAAAGGTACTTATTGTATTTAGGGATACCGCCCACAAACAAGGATTCTTTGTGAATGAACTTACGCACAGTAAAATTCAATCATTTGCCTCATCGAATTAAATACAAACACTTGAAAAACAGAGCATTAAACAATCGCCGTTCCGCGCCTGGTGTAGTTTTGACACTTGTTAAAATGTGCATTATTTTCTACTGTGCGATGCCTTTGAAGGGTCAGTATTTGCAGATAAAACCCAAACAAGAAGTCGCTTTGGTTGGTGGAATGGCCTTGCATTCGGGCATCAACTTACTGATAGAACACAACCACTGGGGTGGCTCTGCGCGCTCTTGGGAGGTACCCGTATTGGATGGATTGGCGCAGTATCGTTTGCAAACCAGCACGGCCAAAATTTCTGATGGCATGGCCCTGGGCACAGCAATGGCTGCGGGGATGCTCACCTTGGCTTTGCCCAAGAATCAACGGAGTGAATATGTTGCCATTGGATTGCAGAACGTATGGATCACGGCCAATCTCACACAAACGGTGAAGGTATTTGCGGCGCGAAACAGGCCATACACGCATGCACCGGGATTTGTATCGAACAATAGTGACGATCATTACAGTTTTTTCAGCGGACACAGTTCGATCACAGCCACAGCCGCCACCACTGCGATCATGATGGCTTTGAATCAACCGAACATGCCTACTTGGGGGAAAACCGCGGCCTATACCGCTGGGGGATTGGCCATCACCACGGCGACGTTGCGAATCGCTGCGGGCAAACATTATCCTTCGGATGTTGTTACTGGTATATTGGTGGGTGTAGGCGTTGCACTCATCAACACAAAACTGCATGAAGCCCTTTGATTTTATCATACCCATCCTTTGCGCAATCCCTTTGATTGGATGCACTCAAGTACCTAACAAATCTCATCAAACAAAAAATCCTACCAACGAAATGACTAACGTAGAACCTCAAAATATAGACTCTTGTGTAATTGCCGGCGGCTGTTTTTGGTGCATGGACGCGGTATACCGCCGAATGATTGGCATCGTGAATGTTGAATCTGGTTATTCGAACGGTGCACTGAAAAACCCTACCTACAAGGAAGTGTGTAGCGGCAGAACCGGTCATGCCGAAGTGGCAAAGATCTATTTCGATAAAACTGCCACCTCCTATTCTCAAATCTTGGAAGTGTTTTGGCGTGTACACAACCCCACTACGTTGAACCGACAGGGGAACGACATTGGCACGCAATATCGCAGTGGTATCTATTTCCTGAATGAGGAGCAAGAGCGCATCGCCAAGGCGAGCAAACAAGCTGTTGAAGAAAGTGGACTTTGGGCAGCCGATGGTAAGGTGGTTACGGAAATTCTGCCTTTAGACAACTATTGGCCCGCCGAAGACTACCATCAGGACTATTTCGCGAATAACCCAGAAAACCAGTACTGCGTTTACGTGGTGAGCGAGAAAGTAGAAAAATTCAAGAAAACGTTTGCGGAATTGCTGAAGTCGAAGTAATAAGTCGACATCGTTTCTGTTGGCGAGAGTTCAAGTCTATTTGCGAATTGAACCGCTCACATCAACCCTTGGTCTTATAGCCTTTGCCTTCTAGGAACGACTTCACCTTGGCGTGCAAATCGCCCTGAATGATGATGTCGCCATCTTTGGCACTGCCCCCCACCCCGCAATGCGATTTCAGGGCTTTTTCAAGCGATTTCATATCGTCTGAACTGCCCACAAACTCTTTAATAACCACACAAGGTTTTCCATTGCGCACTTCCCTCCGAACGTACAATTTCTGCTGGGCTGGAGGCAAAGTTTCCTGCTCATCCCCTTCGAACTCGTTGTATTGATAATCCGGATTGGTGCTGTAAACCACCCCTGATTTGTTTTTGTTCTTGTTGCTCATAACAATATCGATAAACTCAATGTCTATTTTCGGATAATCACCCCTGCCACAGCCTGGGCCATGGGCATCACCACCATGTCGTTCACATTTACATGCGGCTTCCTCGTCACCACATAACCGATGGCATCTGCGATATCCTCTGCCACCAAATTTTCATATCCTTTGTAAACCGTTTTTGCTCTATCCTCATCGCCATCAAACCGTACAATACTGAATTCCGTTTCAACTGCACCGGGATGAATACCAGTGACTTTCACATCGTGTACCGCCAATTCCAAACGCATGCTTTTGGTAATCGCATCCACCGCAAATTTTGTCCCGCAGTATACATTGCCGTTATCGTAAACTTCCTTACCAGCGATCGACCCAATGTTGATGACATGGCCTTTTCCGCGCGATATCATTCCTGGCGTCACGGTCCTACTCACATATAAAAGGCCTTTGACATTGGTATCGATCATTTGATCCCAATGGTCTGTATCACCCTCATAAAATTTGGAAAGTCCTTTGGCCAAACCCGCATTATTCACCAATACATCAATGGCCTTCCACTCCTCGGGCAAACCATCGTAAAACGACTGCACATCCATCTTATTGCGGACATCCAATTCGGCCAAATACACCCTGCAATCCGAAGTTTCAGGATTTTGATTCAAATCTTCCTGCAATTCTATCAGCCGATCCTTCCTTCTAGCAACCGCGATAACGTCATATCCCAATGTGGCCAATTCCTTCGCCGTAGCGTATCCAATGCCGCTGCTGGCACCCGTAATCAATGCAATTTTTCTACTCATGACTATGGATTCGTATTATTTTGTCCAACAATAATCAAATTCGGTGTAAACAACACCTTCCTGGTGCTTCTGGCGGTTGCAAACAATTGCAATTTCCAAAACAGCTCCATCCAATCATACACAATCCGGCGGATAATTTCTTTGAAAACGCCCTGAACGCGCATGGTGCTTGGAAGTACGTTTACTGAATGGAAACCGCACGACAGCATAACCTGCTCTGCTGAACTGGCATTCAAGTAATTCTCATGGGTAAAATCTCCCAATGCGAAAGCGCTGGCCACTGGTGCATCCATGTTGGGTGTACGGAAAATGGCCATGCCACCGGGATTCAGTTTTGATTGGATCAATTGCAACAACTCCACCAATTCATCCTTGGTGAAATGCTCAATGATATCCATGCCGGTAATCACATCAAATCCCTGCTGGGCATCGCGCAAAAACTGCATCGCATCGCCCAAAACCACTTCAGAAACGCCCATACCATGAGCCATATCCACTTGTTCTTGACTCAAATCCATCCCCGCAATCTGGGCATACCCAGCCTGTTTCAAGGCCATCAACAAACTACCGCTACCACAACCCAAATCGAAGATGCGTGCACTTTTCGACACCCCCACCAACTTGGGCAAAATCTCGCGTTCAAACTGCTTTTTCTCACGCTCAAACAACGATTTGGCATCGGTCAAAGACGCCCTACCACTTTGGTTGGTGTGATAGTTATTGTATAGAATGTCTCTGTATTTCGTGCTCATACATCGTTATTTTTCACCGTTGACTTCAACGGAATATCCACGGCTGCCATGATGCTCACGCAAGTGGCTACCAATTTCTCATCGCCATTGGGAAACACATCAAAAACATGTCCTTCACAAAAAATCAAATTCTGTCCGGCCTTCACAACCTTTCCAGTAGATCGAATTTTGGGGGCGGTGGAAGGATTGATATAGGATACTTTCAGGTCAACAGTGACCACGTTTTTGGAAGTCTCTGTGCCATTATAAGCGGCGGTATAGGCGGCAATCCCAGTGGTTACATCGCAAATTGTCGCTGTAACGCCTCCATGGGTAAACCCGGTATGTTGCATGTGGTGCTCCAACAAATTCAACTCCATCTCTGCCACGTGCTTATCGATGTGTGTGAGCTTCAATCCAATGAATTGAATGAATTGATTTTCCCGCAATCGGGTGTCCATGTATGCCTTTAACTCTTGATTCATGCTATTTGTTATGGTTTCCTGTAAAAATGCAAAATTACTTGATTGGGTTGTAGGTTGACGCTTGTAAAAACGCATTGGACTTATTCACTTGCCAAATTTGCTCCAAACCCGCCTTATTTTTTTCGGCATATGACTGGGCGATGCGCAAGCCAATGAAATTGCCAATCAACGGTGGACAGTCTTCGGGAACGCCGCCGCCGAAGGTTTTGTTGCCAAAGGCGAAATACCTTTTGTAATCATTGAACTTGGTGCTAAAAAGTATTTGTTTATCGAGGTAATGCTTCCAAATTTGACCTTCTTCGCGCATCATCCATTCCCACTCTGCTTTTTCGTAGCCCAACAACTCCCATGGATTTCTTTTTGGAAACAGTTGCAACACACTGTACCACAATTTGCCTTGAAACACCATTTCATCAAGCATAGACGTTCTGTTATGGGTGGCTTCGAAATGCATTTTCAAATAATTCCAAATCAACTGCGATGCAATTTGATCGCTGCCGTTGTAACGATTGAAAAATGGAGGCATTTCCAACATCGCGTAAGCCGGAAAAGTATCGTTTAGAAACATTTCCTGGCTGTAGGCCAAGATCACTTCTTGCTTTTTTGTGCGATCATTGATCACCGTATCTACGAACGTGTTGTAATTACTAAACTGCGACAAGTAACTGTAAATCTGCGCATTGGGCGTACTTGGAATTGCGGTTTGCAAATTGCCCCAGGCCTGTTCCAAATCGGTTTTCCACTGCGTGGTCTTGGCATAATGGGCTTTCACCACGCCAAACACCGGCTGGTTCTGCATCAACCAATATTGCAAGTATTGCGCCCGCGCTGTATCGGAAATGGGACCGAACCTACCAAAATCCATCACTTCATACATCCACAGAGAAAAAAATCTGCCGTGCTTTTTGCGCATTTCATCGATGTCTTTGGCCGTGCATCCCCGCTGCCTGATTGAATCCAAGGAGGAAACAAAATCGTTGTAGCCCAAAGAAACTGGGGCCGATTGCTTTTGTTGTGTACAAGAAAATAGAATCACCAACAAAAGGGGATAAATGAAGTTGAACAGTATGGAACGATTGTTGTTTTTTTGCATAAAACGTATGAAACTACAAAGAAACACTTCTTTTGGCATTGCTGCTATCTTGCTTTTTGCGGGAATCACAAATTTGAAGGCCCAAACAGCGCCTTCTGTGAAAATGGGCGTGAGAGTAAGCCCCAATTTTTCGTGGATGAACATCCAGGAAGGCCCGATGAGCAACGACGGTTTGGGATTGGGATTTTCCTATGGCGTAACTGCGGATTTTGCCATGTTCAAAAGCACCAACTATTGGATGGGCACCGAACTTTCAGTTTCCACCATACCTGTAAATGTGAAAAGCAACTCTGAATTGCGCAACAAAGTTACCATTGCATTGCCTACTGGCGGCACACGCGATTCCATTTACAAATACCCCAATGGCAAAGTGGATTTCAAATACAACATCCAATACTTGCAGATTCCGTTGACCGTTAAAATGAAAACGGATGAAATTGGCAACATGAAATACTACTTCCAGTTTGGTGTGGCGCCCTCATTCGCTATGAAAAAGAAGTTGAGCACAACCACATTGGATTCAGACCCCATCTACCCAACCAACAAGGGCATTTCCTTCCACGATCCCAACAACACAGACGACAATGTGTATCAGTTCAGCGGAACGCAAATCGTAGGCAGCCCATCGGGTGAAACAGAGTACGATTTTTCAGACAACATCAATACCGTTCGTTTCCCAGTGGTGATTGGCGCAGGCATTGAATACAAATTAACTGGATCTACCATGTTTCATGCCGGATTGCGTTTCGATAACAGCATTTCTGACTTCTTTAAAGACACCCGTGTTTCCGGTCGTTCCAATATGATCGGATTGTCTGCTGGTATTCTTTTCTAATCCAGCATGTCGGGGTTAAAAATCGCACTGGCCCAACTCAATTTTACCATTGGCGATTTTGAGTCGAACACAGCCAAAATGGCGGATGTTTTGTTTCAAGCCAAGCAAGACAAAGTTGATTTGGTGGTATTTTCTGAATTGAGCGTTTGTGGCTACATGCCAGACGATCTGTTGGATTACCCTTCATTCATTGAGAAATGCGAGCACGCATTGGAGGCCATCGCCAGGGCTTGTGACGGCATCGCCGCAATTGTGGGTGGTGTGATTCGCAACCCAGGGAAAGGTCGCTTACTGCAAAATGCCGCTTGCTTCATGTACAACGGCAAAATCCAACACATCGTAGCCAAAACCCTCCTACCCACCTACGACGTTTTCAACGAACACCGATATTTCCAACCCGAAACCACCTCACAAATCATTGAATATAAAGGCGTGAACATTGGCATCGCCATTTGTGAAGATCTGTGGGATGTATACAACGATTTTGAGTACCCCGTGAGTCCTGGGCAAGCGCTCAAAGAATTGGGGGCCCACCTCATCATAAACCCCTCTGCATCGCCCTTTCACATCGGCAAGCAATCGCTGAGAAACCGGGTTTTTGGCGGACAAGCAGCGAGATTTGATTTACCCGTTTTGTATGTCAACCAAGTAGGCGTTCACACAGAATTGTTGTTCGACGGCTCCAGCAGGGCGGTGAATGGCAATGGCGAAGTCGTGATACAAGCACCCAGTTTCGAGGAAACCGTGGTGTACGCCGATTTTGTGGATGGCAAATTCTCAGTGGGCAAATCGGTCCCATTAGACACCGATGATACCGCGCAATTGTATAAAGCGTTGGTTTTTGGCATCAAAGATTACTTTTCGAAGATGGGCTTCACCCATGCCATTTTGGGCTCATCGGGTGGAATAGACAGCGCCGTGGTGCAAGCCTTGGCCAGTGCTGCTTTGGGCGGCGATTGCGTGCATCCTGTTTTGATGCCATCGATGTTCAGCAGCGATCACAGCGTTTCCGATGCAGAAAAATTGAGCGCAAATTTGGGCAATGAAGCCATCACCATCCCCATCAAATCTTTGTATGATGGATACATGGAAGCCTTATCCCCCGTTTTTCAGGGCAAGCCTTTCAATTTGGCCGAAGAAAATTTGCAAGCGCGTTCCCGGGCCGTATTGCTCATGGCCATCAGCAACAAATTGGGCTATATTTTATTGAATACCAGCAACAAAAGTGAGTTGAGCGTTGGTTACAGCACCTTGTACGGCGATTTGTGCGGTGCGATCAGTGTAATTGGCGATGTATACAAAAATCAGGTGTATGCTTTGGCGCGATATATCAACCGCCATGAAGAAATCATCCCAGTGAACATCATCGAAAAGGCCCCATCTGCCGAGTTAAGGCCTGGACAAAAGGATGCAGATTCTTTGCCCGATTACGATGTTTTGGACGAACTGCTCAAGCACTACATCGAAGAGAAAAAAGGCATAGAAGAATTGATTACCATGGGTTATGACCAAACGGTGGTGAACAAAGTGGTTGCCTTGGTAAATGCCAGTGAATACAAGCGATATCAAGCGCCTCCCATCTTGAGAGTGAGTAACAAAGCCTTTGGCAAAGGCCGATTGATGCCCTTGGTAGCGAAGTATCCCAACCGATGACCGCGGCCAATAGCTCAAAATACAAATATCCCAAATCGTTCTGGGTGATGTGTTTGGGGGCGATGAGCTTTTTCTTCTCTTTCAATTTAATCCTGCCAGAATTGTCAACCGAATTGCGTGCCCGCGGTGGCGCTGATTATGTGGGTTGGATCATTCCAGCATTTTCTATCAGCGCCTTGATTGCCCGACCTTTCAGCGGTTGGATTACCGACAATTTGGGTCGGAAATGGGCCATGATTGGCGGGTGTTTGTTTTGCATCGTGGCCGGCTGTTTTTATCCTTGGGTAAGCACCGTAACAGGATTTTTGGTTGTTCGGGCGATACATGGATTCTCTACGGGATTTACACCCACTGGATTCACTGCTTTTACGGCCGATATCGTACAAGAATCGCATCGAGGCAGGGCCATGGGATGGCAGGGGATGTTCAACAACCTCGGCACAACCGTAGGATACGCTTTGGGAGCACTGATCGCCTTGCATTGTGGCATTGATTGGATGTATTACATCAGCGCCGCATTGGCAGCCACTGCTTGGATGCTTTTCATGAGCTTGCCGGAAACCCGAAAACCCGCCGAAAAAAAAGAATTCCAATTCAGATTGAGCAATTTGTTCTTTTGGCCCGCCTGGAAACCCAGCGCCATCATGCTATTGGTTTGCGTATCCTTGGGCTCCATCCTCACGGTGATGTCGGATTTTACTCTCGCATTGGGCTACACAAACAAAGGGCTATTTTTGAGTATTTACATTGGCATATCGCTCTTGTTTCGATTGGTAAGTGGCCGCATTAGCGACAAAGTAGGCAGGGCTTGGAGCACGGCCATCGGTACATTTGCGCAAGTGCTTTCCATGGCGATTTTGATTTACATGGCCATCGCTCTGGACCACAGAAACACAATGAATTGTTTGGATTGCAAAATCCCTGGCTTGGTGTGGTTTGGCGCTGCGGCAGTTTTTTACGGCATCGGACAAGGCTTTAATGCCCCCAGTTTATTTGCTTGGGCCAGCGACACGGCAGATGCACAGCACCGAGGAAGGGCCATGGCGATGCTTTTTATGAGCTTGGAAATGGGTATCATCATTGGCGGACTCACTGCAAACCATTTCATTGAAGGATTGGGATGGAATTACATTGGTATTTTTGCCGTAAGTGGCACGGCATTTTTACTTGGACTGATACTGAGTTTGATGTGGATTCAAAAAAGAAGAGGCCCAGCATCAGCCGGGCCTCCTCTTCTATAACTAACCTATGAACTACTACTTCAAATCAAACTTCTTCAACACAAACAATGTACGCTTGCGCCAAACAGGGTGCGAATTGTATTTGCCGTACAAGTACTGAACCATTTCCTGGCTGTTCTTTGGCGATCTGTGATATTTGCGCTTGAACGCACGCTCCATCCCATCCAAATACATACCAAAATCTACCATACAATCGTACCAACTGGCAAATCTCGCGTAGTTGGATTTTGTGCGACCCAACGACATAGTTTTGCGCGCTTTGGGTTGACGCATACCGGTTAAGTTGAAATCTCTACGAGCATAAATGCTGTTATCGCCATCATTTCCACTTTCAACAATTTTTACTGCAATAAACAATTTGGCCCATTTGCCAATCGCCTTCTTCCCCACTGTGTACATGTCTTGTACGCGAGGAATTACCTTTAACGACAATGACAATGAATCGAAATACAATGAATCTTTAACTACAACAACGGATGTATCTGATGCCTTAACAGTTGAAACTGGTAATGCTACCTCCGTACCAAAAGCCGATTTACCGACAGCTGCTGCGGTCAAAAAAAGTAGCACCAGTGTTGGAATCGCTAATTTATTTTTGAACATACTGCCTAGTATGCAAACAGCGTGCCAAAGTACTAACTATTTAACAAACAATCAATTATCCTCAAATCCTACTCACCGAATTTCCCAATTTCAGGGCAATTTCCCTTTTTAATTGATTCAAATTCTTCAAATATTCCATCATTACCACCATGTCTTCATCGGCGGCATTCACGTTTTCCTTGATCAATTCCAGGTGTTCTTCGATTCTAGCGTCCAACTTTTTACGTCTCAAATGCAAAAAAACATTCACCACTTGCTCTCTGTAACTCAGCGATTCATCTTTTACATCGATATAGTTATCGGCATACGCTTGACTCAAAGGATACCCTTCTGCCAAAACGCCCGCCGACCAAGCCGCAATTTCTGGATCTATGTGATGTACGAAGAACTTTTGACCGGGCCAACCTGACTGCAATCGCACCTCTTGCTCCAACTTCACACACAAATCATGTTCAAACTCAATCAAATCGTCTTGTGCGAGTTCATCCCAAACAAAATCGAAAACCGACTTTCCTTCGACAAATGACTGTTCGGCATAAAGCAACAAAATTCGAAACACCGCCAATTCCTGCTCCTTGTGATCGAGCAAATTCACCCGCAGCGCACCACTCCCACCTTCAACAAAACCAAAAGATGCACCCGCCCCTTCGATGGCTGATTTCACCTCTTTCTCAAACTCCTGATTTTCTTTGGCTTGCTGTTGCTTCACCAATTTCGCCAACTCTTGAACCAACACGGCCTCTTCCATTTCACAAATCCCCGCCAATTGCTGAGCCAATGCCGCTCGCTTGAGGGGATCGTTGATCAACGCCAAACTCTTCAGAATGTCGCGCACAGCATCCGATTTGCGCAAAGGATCATTCTTGGTTTCATCAATCAGCAATTTGGCCTTGAAGAAGATGAACGTTTCTTCGTTTTCATCGATGTATTTCTGAAACCGCTCACCGCCCAGTTCTTTGCAATAAGAATCCGGATCCTGTCCTTCTGGCAAAGGCACCACACGCACATTCAACCCTTCTTGTAGCAGCAAATCAATACCTCGAATCGAAGCTTTGATACCCGCCATATCGCCATCGTACACAACCGTTACGTTGCTGGTAAATCGTTTCAGTAGTTTAATCTGTCCGGGCGTTAAGGCCGTTCCCGAACTCGCCACCGCGTTTTCAATGCCCGATTGGTGCAAGGTAATTACATCGGTATAACCCTCCGTCATATAGACCTTGTCCAACTTTTTCACGGCGTTCTTCGCCTGGAACATCCCAAAGAGTACATCGCTCTTTTTGTAAAGTTCTGTTTCAGGGGAATTCACGTATTTGGGCGATGGATCCGTGGAACTCATCTTCCGCCCGGCAAATCCGATCACCTTTCCGGTCACGGCGAATATGCTGAACATCACCCGGTATCGAAACAAATCGTAATGCGTACCATTGTCGCGAACTTTCAACAACCCCGCCTTCACCATCACTTCGGAATGATACCCCTTGTTGTGACTAACTTTTGCCAGAGCTTCCCAACTCTCAGGGCTGTAACCCAAACCCCATTTCTTGATGGTATCCACGGTAAAACCGCGTTCCTTGAAGTAAGGCAAACCGATCGATTTACCCTCTTCCGTATTAAACAGTTGATCAGAAAAAAATTGCTGTGCAAAATCCACGGCCGCTTGCATAGATTCCTTCGCACGCTGCGCTTCCTGGTATACATCCTGATTTTCAACGTTGGTTTCTATCAATTCGATGTTATACCGCTTCGCTAGGGATTTGGCTGCTTCAACAAAGTTTAGGTTTTCAATGTCCATCACAAATTGAATGGCATTTCCGCCCTTCTGACAGCCGAAGCACTTGTAAATCCCCATGGTGGGAGACACCACAAACGAAGGCGTTTTTTCATCGTGAAATGGACAGCAACCTTTGTATCTGGAACCCGACCGCTTCAAAGAAACATAGTCGCCCACCACATCTTCAATGTGTACTGAATTGATCAGTTGGTCGATGGAACTTGGGGCGATCATATCTTTGTAATTTGAGTTGATTCAACAAATCGTTGAAACCATTAGATTTGCAAAGTACTTCATCTCAGCGAACAATTCCAACATGGATATCAAGAAACACATTCAACAGCGATCAAATGAGATTTTGCCCGAATTGATCGGCATCCGCAGACACATTCACGAAAATCCTGAACTGTCGTTTCAAGAACATGAAACCGCTGCATTGGTGGAAAGAGAACTGCATTCTTTGGGATTGAAAACCACCCGATTTGCCAACACCGGCGTGGTGGCCATCATCGAAGGAAAAAACCCAGGGAAGAAAGTGGTTGGTTTGCGCGCCGATATGGATGCTTTGCCCATTGTTGAGGTAAATGACGGCAGGCCCTACCGCAGCAAAAAAGAAGGCGTGATGCACGCTTGCGGACATGATGTTCACACCACCAGTCTGTTGGGTGCGGCCAGATTGCTCACAGAAATCAAAGACCACTTTGAAGGCAGTGTTAAGCTGATTTTCCAGCCCGGTGAAGAAAAATTGCCCGGTGGCGCCTCCCTCATGATTGAAGAAGGTGTATTGGAAAACCCAAAGGTAAACGTGATGATCGGTCAGCACGTAATGCCTGGCATCGTAACCGGAAATACAGGATTTAGACCGGGGCTGTACATGGCCAGCACCGATGAAATTTATATCACAGTGACTGGCAAGGGCGGACATGGTGCTATGCCCCATTTCAACATAGACCCCGTGTTGATATCGGCGCATTTGATCGTTGCCCTGCAGCAAGTGGTGTCTCGCGTGGCAAATCCTGCCATACCATCGGTATTATCGTTTGGGAAAGTCATCGCCCAAGGTGCAACAAACGTGATCCCCAACGAGGTGAAAATTGATGGCACCTTTAGAACATTGGATGAAGCATGGCGCAGTGAAGCCCACGAAAAAATGTTATCCATCGCCAAAGGCCTGGTGGAAGGCATGGGCGGACAGGTTGATTTCGTGATCAAAAGAGGATATCCGTTCTTAAAAAACCACGAAGCGCTCACCCATCGTTTACAATCTCAAGCCAAAGATTTTCTGGGCGATGACCATGTAGAAGATTTGGGCATTTGGATGGCGGCTGAGGATTTTTCCTACTTCTCACAAGCCGTACCAAGTTGCTTTTATCGATTGGGAACGAGAAATGAAGCAAAAAAGACCACCTTCAGTGTACATCACCCCAGCTTTGATGCCGACGAAGATGCGTTGGAGCAAGGTTGCGGATTGTTGGCCTACTTGGCCATTTCCGAATTACAAACCGATTGATTAGGCTTTAAGGCCCGATACAATTACCCCCCGATTGTATATTTCAAAGTATCCACGGCTGCATCCCAAATGGCAGCGGTATTTTCTTCATCGCCTGCATTTACAAATTCTGTAATTACCAGGTCGATGTCGCCCGTGATGGCATCTTGTGCAACGCGAAACTCTAAGTACTCTTCTGTGTCTTCCGCCTCAACGATCCGAAATCTCACGTATTTCCCATTCACCGATTTGATCAAAATGGCATTGGTCTCAGTGCCATCATCCCATTTGAATTTGTATTTATCACCGCCTTGAACACCTACGTGATCGGCAAACCAGCTCTGCAAACCTGACGGATTGGAAATGTATTGAAATAATATGTTGGATGAAGACCGCATCGGGTACTCCAATTCCAACTTGTTCCGGGTTGCTTTGGTAGAAGTCATAGGCATTAAAAATCAATTACTCACGAAGAGTTTACGCAAAAAAAACAATTTATCGTGAATATCAAAATGTTTCAGCGTTGTGAAGTAATTATCTTTGTATGGAACATGTTGGCCCGCGGTTACTTTTTCTTAACAGGATTTGCCTTATTCATTGGTTGGACGGCTGTGGCATTGGGTTTCAACATGCCCTTCACTTGGTTTGCCAACCATTCAGGCCCATTTTTCTTGGATCAATTTTTTATCCACTTTTCTTGGTTGGCTGAATGGGCACTCATTGTTGTGGCACTTTCGGTGGCCGTCATCACCGATTGGAAACGCGGACTTTGGATGTCGGTTTTGCTCGGCATACAAGCACTCACTGTGGCAGGGATTAAATCTTGGATCAACGCACCCCGCCCCATCGAAATCAATGCCAATTTGGTTCGGCGCATCCCAGATCTGGAAATACATCACTGGCAAGCTTTCCCTTCTGGACATACAGCGGTGGGCTTTTTCACCATGGGCCTACTGGCAATTTGCTACCCCAAACCATTCAAAGGCAAACGCATTGTCTATTTATTCTTGGCGATGATCGCCATCGGCACCGGATACTCCAGAATGTATTTGGCCCAGCATTCCTTGGTTGATGTATGCGGCGGTGGCACATTGGCGTTGCTATTTCTTCAATTCGGCCATCGCATGGGCGTAAAACTCAACATCCATGAATAAAATCAAGGTTCATATCATCATCACAGCGCTGGCCATGCTGTTGTTTTTACCTGGGTTGGGCGTTACGCCATTGTTTGATTGGGACGAACTCAATTTTGCCGAATCCGCCCGAGAAATGAACCTCAGCAACAACTGGTACTACGTGCAGGTTGCATTTGAGCCCTTTTGGGAGAAACCCCCTTTGTTCATTTGGATTCAAGCCTTCTTCGTTTCACTTTTTGGCGAGCATACCTGGGTGTTTCGCTTGCCCAACGCCTTGGCCGGCATTGTAACGGTAAACCTAGCATACCACATTGGTTGCTATCTCGAAAAAAGAGCGCTCGGCGTCTTTTGGGCCTTGGCGATGGCATTCACCTTCGCCCCGATGTTGTATTTCAAACTTGGCATCATCGACCCAATATTCAACCTATTCATTTTCTTATCGATATGGCACTGGTACCGCATCACCCGCTGTGAATCGGAAAACACCAGACCCCATTGGCACTACCTCATGATGGGTGTATTTCTGGGTTTGGCCATCCTCACCAAAGGACAAGCGGCTTTGTTGATTGTTGGATTGGTTGCATTGATCGCTACTGCATACCGGGGTCGATGGCACGACATCATTTCTACCAGGATTTTCATCGCCCTATTGGGATTGACGCTAATTCTTGGCGGTTGGATCTTCAGCGTCTACCAGCATTTGGGTGCTCAATTCTTTGAATCCTTCATTCGATACCAATTGGAACTCGTTCAAGGGCAGATTGCATGGCATAACCAACCCTGGTTTTATCACGTTTTGGTGTTGCTGTTTCTTTGCTTCCCATCGTCATCGCTTGCCCTGCCTTACCTGTTTAAACGGGGCGAAGAAGACTATCACATCGAAAGTTGGCACGCCATTCAAAGGATACTTTTCTGGGTTGTCTTGATTATTTTCAGCATTGTAACCACCAAAATCATCCATTACAGCAGTTTGTGTTGGTTTCCCCTCACCTATTTCGCCGGTTACCACGCCTATTTGGTGCATACCCAACGGAGTCAAAATCATTGGATTCAAAAACTGTTCTTGCTGATTACAGCGTTGGGATTGCTCGCTGCCTTCATTGCCCTGCCCTTGGTGTTCGGTAGAGACAATATCCCTGCTTGGGCAAATCCTTATCTCGATAATTTTTCTCGTGGTTTGATTTTTCAGCACGATGCTTGGCATTGGACCGCATTGATACCCGCCACCTTGATGATTGTTTTGGTGTTCCCTTGGATTGTAAAGAACTTCATGGTTGCTGATTGGCACCCAGGGAAACTATTCATGGGATTTTCTTTGGTAGCACTCAGCACCTATTTCTTTTTGTTGCCACCTGCCGAAAAATTGCTTCAACACGAATTGGTGAGCACTGTAAAATCACAGGTTAAAATCACACCTTACGTTGAAACCCAAGGGTTCAAATCCTTTTCAGTTTACTACCACGGTAGACTTTCCCCCAATGATTTCAGAGGCCCCTGGCTCACCGATACATTCGTTTTAAATCGAACCAAGAATCAGCCTTACCCCATTCAATCGGGCAAACGAATTTGGATCAAAGACGTCAACCACAAACAAGACGCCCGGCTCATCACCAAGTGCAATTACCAAGCAGACCGGTACTTTCGATATCAATTCAACTTGATCGATAGTGAAGGTGCATACTTTGTTTGGCAGCGGAAACGTTGAATTTGTATCTAAAAATTATTTACTATATTGCAAGAATACGAATCTCCGTGAACAGTTATGAAAGAAAAAAGCACGTGCATTATTACGTCGGAATGGGAATACGGAGCAGGCAAAAGAGGCACCAGCAAAGGACCTCAATACGTCATCAACACCCTCAATGAAACCCGCGGGGAATGGCTCACCAACACCCCCATCGTACAAGTTTCCAATGACCAACATTTACCCGCAGAATCATCCCCAGATACCCACACCGCATCAGACCATCCAACGCTGAAATCCCATCTTAAAAATGGCTCGCAATTGTTGGACCATCAAACGTTATTTGCCAACAAAGTCGCCCACCAACTAAATTCTGGGCACACTTGCCTTTTACTCACAGCCGACCACAGCAATGGCATTGGTGGCGTTAGCGGTTTATGTCAAGTATACGCCGCAGAAGAGGTGGGTGTAATTTGGATTGATGCGCATTACGACCTTCACTCGCCTTATACAACCCCTTCGGGGAACAGCCACGGAATGGCGGTAAATGCTTTGATCGACGACAACAATACCGAATGCGAAGAGCAGGCGATCACGCCAGACGAGGCCCTACTGTGGGAAAACATCAAAAGCATCAAAGGGATGGGCAATGCTATCCCTAGCAGAAACATCGCTTTCGTGGGTGTAAGAGACTTCGAACCTGCCGAGGCCGCATTGGTAGAAAAGCACAACATCTGCAGCATACATCCGGAGGAAATCAATAATAAAGGCATCGAACATTGTATCGCTCAAGTACTGTCACATTTGCAACATTGCAAATACATCTATGTGAGTTTCGATGTAGACAGCATGGACCCTAGCATCTCCAAAGCCACAGGAACGCCTGTTGAGGGTGGTTTAACTGTAGCACAAGCCAAGCAGTTGATCCAAGTTTTCGCATCAGATGGTAGAACCCAGTGCATTGAAATCACAGAATTCAACCCCTCATTACCCCAACCCAAGGAGATGATGACTGCGATTGAAGAAATACTATCGGTTAGCGGATTGTTCGAGTAGCCAAGCGGTGGTATCCACGCCATCGGCATAGTCCCCAAGGGCGGTAGATTGAGACGATCCAAAAGGCAAACCATTCAGAGCCTCTATACCTGTAACAACGCACTGTAAATCATTTTCCCACTGGGCGATGCGATCTTTCGCTTCTTCCAAATTGTGATAAAAAGAATAGTTCAACATCCCAACAGGCGCATACAATTCGCTTTTCTCTTTGGCGATCACGTAACCCGTATCAATGTGAGGATCGAGATTCATGAGCAACAAAGCCCGGTGATACTGATAGTTGTTTGCGTATTTGTTGTGGTGCTGGATGTGATCGTAATGTTGATCCCAGCATTGTAACATGGGGGTAAAATCATATCCGGCGGGAACCAATAAATGGGTCACATTCCTACAACCAAGGCCAAAATAATCGAACACGTCTCTACCCAATGCAATCCAATCTTCGGTGGTTTCTTCCCCGCTCAACACCGCCAAACTGTTTCGGTTGTTTCTGATCACATGGGGGATTTTTTGAAAAAATGCCGAAAAATACCTGGCCGAATTGTTGCTCCCTGTGGCAATCGCCACATCCAACTGCTTCAATTGATCCATGAATTCTACTTGTTCTGTCCAAATCGCATCCAAAGACCCAGCACGGCGCAGCAAATATTTGGGTAAAACCGCATCATCCGAAGACATTTTAGCCAAAACTTTGTAGCCCGATAGCACACCAACAACGATATCGTGGAGTCCAACTAAAGGGATATTCCCTGCCATGATGATACCCAAACGCTGATTGTGACTTTTTTCAGGCCATTGGTAATGAGACAGCCAAGCTGAACTCGCCTCATCGGCCAAACTCGCTCTCCATTGATTCAAACTCTGGGTGACTTGTGCTTCTTCAAACCAACGATTTTGATGGTAGGCCTGTACCATTATTTGCTGCCACTCTGCATCCGATTCAAAATCAACCAATGCTCCATGCAAAGCATTCAAAGCGTTTTTTTGCCATTTCATTTCGATACAAATTTACGTCTGTTCGACCGATGCCGCATGGCGAACTCAAGTCTTTGTTATCTTTGTTGTGATAAAAATGAAAAATCGATTTCTTCTCATACTGGCTTTGATGATTAGCGGAATGGCATTTTCGCAAAAAAACGACGATCGGTTAACGCCTTGGTTTTTCGGTGTGAACGGCGGAGTGAACTTTTCAAAGACCTATAACAACGATACATTCGCACAAAATTTTACAGGCCGAAACAAAACTGGATTCAATTTGAGCGGCCTCATTTCCTATGATTTCAGCGATTATGTGAGCATAAATAGCGGAGTTGGAATTATTTCGAAAGGTTACAGAATTCACAACGACACCCTGTCTACCAATTTCAAAATTTCACGAAGCATTCCGGCCATCAACATTCCGTTGGGATTGACTTTCAGGCAGCAATTCAACAAATCTCGATTCATCACTGAACGGGTGGGCTTGGTGCTCAACTACAGCTTTCCAAGTGATTCTGATACACTCTACAACGGAAGCAATCGAAAATTTCGTATTGTGGAAACCAATGTCACTCCGTTGTATCCACTATTCTACTTGGGCATTGGATTGGGAGGCAGCACCAGCAAAGGAGATCGTTACGAATTTGGACTGTCGTATCAACAACCCTTTGGCAGGGAAATGGAGCTCCACGTGGCAGGTGGAGAATTCTTAAACAAGAATTTCTTGCTCAACTACAGGGGCGGAAATCTCCAAGCCACTTTCACCTATCATTTCAACTTGGGTAATTTCAAAAAGTCCGACGATTACTTTTATTGAAACCCCATGCTGGTTTATGGAACAATTTCATAATCAGTTAAAATCATAGCAATCACAATTCAACTACCTTTGATCAGATGATGGACGTATTAGAAGAATTCTTCTCCGGAATGTCGCCCATGATGCAAGGCTTGGTGGGCTCCATGTTTACTTGGTTTGTGACAGCGCTGGGTGCGGCGATGGTATTTTTCGTGAAAGACCTCAAACGCGGATTTATGGATGTTTTGATGGGATTCACTGGCGGCGTAATGCTCGCTGCGAGTTTCTGGAGTTTGTTGAACCCCGCCATCGGCATGGCAGAAACACAAGGCTTTGGCAATATGGCATGGGTGCCTGTAGGTATAGGATTTTTGGCTGGGGCGTTCTTCTTATTCGCTTTGGATCAATACCTACCCCATTTGCACTTGAGCTCTCCCATCGAACAAAGTGAAGGCGTAAAAACCAACTGGAATCGAACAGTGTTGCTGGTATTGGCGATTACTTTGCACAACATCCCCGAAGGTTTGGCGGTGGGTGTTGCTTTTGGCGCGGTAGCGGAAGGGATTCCCGGCGCCGATTTGAGCGCAGCCATTGCTTTGGCCATTGGCATCGGTATTCAAGACTTTCCGGAGGGTTTGGCCGTTGCGCTTCCCTTGAGACGATTTGGCCTTTCTCGCAGAAAATCATTCATGTGGGGACAGCTATCGGGTGCTGTAGAACCACTGGCAGCCATGTTGGGCGTTGGACTGGTGATGATTGCAACGCCGATTTTACCCTATGCACTGGCCTTTGCCGCCGGCGCAATGATTTACGTAGTTGTAGAAGAAGTAATTCCAGAAAGTCAGCGCGATGGACATACAGACAAAGCCACACTTGGGCTCATGTTTGGATTTGTTTTGATGATGGCTTTGGACGTGGGCTTGGGCTAACCAAGTGGAATACCTCTAACTCACTCAATCAATGAACCCGATCGCCGCGAAGTTCTAAATTCGCCATAATTTCGGCTTCAGCCAAAAGCATTTCCTCCCATCGCTGTTTCACTTGATCTTCGGGCAAATAGTGTTTTGCCAAATCAATGAACATGCGGTAATGTCCGGCCTCTGACACCATGAATTCATAATAAAACTTACGGAGGTATTCATCGTTACAGTACAAACTCAACAACCTAAATCGCTCGCAAGATCTGGCTTCAACCATCGCCGAAACCAACAAATATTCCATCATGGTTTGCTCCCTCGAGCCACCTTTGCGCATTTGATTGTGCAACGCAACCACATATTCATCTTTCCGCTGACGGCCCAAAGCCATGCCACGCTTTTTCAATTCTTTCAATACTTTGCGAAAATGGCCCCACTCCTCGGCCACCAAAGGAGTAACCTCATCAACCAACTTCACATGATCTGAAAATTTCACAATCAGCGTAATGCCCATGGTGGCAGCTTTTTGTTCGCAGAATGCATGATCCGTTAAAATCTCTTCGATGGATTTTTCGGCCACATTCACCCAGCGTGGATCGGTTGGCAATTTCAAACCCAACATGCGCACAGCCTCTAGATTGGCCGACAAAGTAGTATTGTGGGCGGTGTCTAACTCTGCGCCCATTTCTGAAGTTGTAGAAGCATCGTCAATCACACCCTCCTCCGAAAAAAACTCGTCAGAATAACCCGGGTGCGACACCGTTACATGTTGTTCTTTGGGTTTCATTTAACCTTCAATTTTGTTCACGCGATTCAAATGCCTACCGCCTTCAAAATCCATGTTCAAATAGGCGTCCACAATGGCGAAAGCCTTTTCTTGAGAAATGAATCTAGCGGGCAAGCAAATCACATTGGCATCGTTGTGCTGTTTGGCCAAGGCACTGATTTCTGGCTCCCAACAAAGTGCGGCACGAACACCCACATGCTTGTTCGCCGTTATGCAAACGCCATTGCCACTGCCACAAATCAAAATACCACAATCGGCCGTTTTTGATTCAACCGCAGCACCTACTTTGTGCGCAAAATCTGGATAGTCTACGCTATCGGCAGAATCCGGACCCATGTCTTGCACGTTGTAGCCTTGTTCAACTAGGTAAACAAGCAAATCATTTTTCAATTCGAATCCCGCGTGATCCGATCCCAAAGCGATGGTTTTATTGTTCATTTTCTCGATTTTTTTCTACTCGTTTGGCCACCTGAATGCCCACCAAATACAATCCCATGAGCGGTGTTCCCAACAACAATTGACTAAATACATCTGGCGATGGCGTTGCGATTCCCGCAATCAAAAAGATAATCACCACCGCATAACGCCAGTTCTTTTTCAAAAAAGCACTATTTACGATGCCCAATCGGGCCAATACGTATATCAATACAGGCAATTCAAACACCAACCCCGTTGCCAAGCTCATGAATGTCACAAAGCCCGTAACACTGGTTATGGTAATGATATTTTGAATTTGGGGATTCAGTGAATAACCCAACAAAAAATTCGATGCCAGAGGCACCAAAAAGAAATACGCAAAAAACAAACCCGTAAAAAACAACAAAGAAACCACACCCAAACTCCTGCGGGTCTTTTGAATCTCTTTCTCACTCAATGCAGGGCGGATAAAACTCCAAACTTGATATATAATATACGGAAAAGCAACCACAAATCCAACAACAAACGCAATTTTAAATGCGCTAACGAACTGACCTTGTATTTGTTGACTTTGCATCGACAACGGCGGGGGTGTCCAACAAAGTGCATCAGAATGGGTCAAAAATCGTCCAGCCTTACAAAAGAAACGATATCCAAAAAAATCAGGTTTAAACGGACTCAAAACAATCCAATCGAACAATTTTTCAACGTAGATAAAACCAATCACTGTACCGGTGAGCACAACAATGGCAACGCGAAACAATCGCTTTCGGAGTTCATCGATGTGGTCGAAAAACCCCATATTCTTTTCGTAAGGATAAACTTCTTCCTGTTGATCTAAGGGCATGGTGTGCGAAATTCCTATGGCAAAATTACATCAACATACCGCCGCACACCGAAAGTGTTTGTCCGGTCACGTAGGCACTCATATCGCTGGCCAAAAACAAGCAAACATTGGCAACGTCTTCTGGGGTTCCACCGCGCTTCAATGGAATGGTATCTGCCCACTGTTTGCGAACGTTTTCATCCAACGCATGTGTCATTTCAGTTTCAATAAATCCAGGAGCCACCGCATTGCATCGAACATTTCTACTGCCCAATTCCTTGGCGATACTCTTGGTAAATCCAATCATTCCCGCTTTTGACGCCGCATAATTCGCTTGACCCGCATTGCCCATAACCCCAACAACCGAAGTCATATTGATGATACTGCCCGCGCGATTGCCCAAAAAGTGCTTCAAAAAAGCTTTGGTGAGGTTAAAAGCCGACTTCAAATTGGTATTGATTACGTCGTCCCACTGCTCCTCTGTCATTCTCAACATCAAGGTATCCCTTGTAATTCCGGCGTTGTTGATCAAACAATCAATTTTCCCAAAATCCGCAATCACGGTTTCGGCCAATGCCATACTTTGTTCAAAATTGGCAGCATCCGATTGATATCCTTTCACTTTCACCCCATACAAACTGGTTAATTCTTGTTCAAAAGCACGGGCTTTTTCTACCGAAGAAGCGAAGGTGAAGGCAATGTTACAGCCATTTTTGGCGAAAATCTCAGCAATTCCTTTGCCGATTCCTCGTGAGGCGCCTGTAATTAGAGCGGTTTTTCCTTGAAGCATGCTGCGAAGATAACTTATCTTCGCGAAATGCCCCATTGGTTGGATACGGGAATTGAGTATTTAAAAGGTGTTGGTCCACAAAGGGCCGAAGCCTTAAAGAAAGAACTCGGCATTCATACGTTGGGCGATTTGCTCAGTCACTACCCTTTTCGGCACGAAGACCGATCCCAAGTATACACCATTGCCTCTTTGCGCGGGGATGATGTATGGGTGCAATTGCAAGGCAAAATCAGGGCCATTGGCATCGCCGGAACCGGACAAGGACGAAGATATGTAGCCATTTTATCTGATGGCACAGCGGAAATCGAGTTGGTATGGTTCAAAGGCATTGTCTACGTTGATAAAATGCTAAATCCGGGTACAACCTACAGGGTTTACGGCAAAATCAACAACTTCAAAGGGAAAATGAGCATCGCCCACCCCGAATTGGACGCCCTGTTGCCCAACTCGCCCAGCCAGCCCCTCTCCATGGTGCCCGTTTATCCGCTCACAGAGGGCATGCGCAGAAAAAAATTGGAGAACAAATTCCTGGTCACAGCCGCGCAAAATGCAGTAACCAGCCCCCTCTTCAACATCCCCGAGAACCTGCCCAACGCCATACTAGAAAAATACAAATTCATTTCACGGAGAGATGCCATCAAAGAACTGCATTTCCCCCAAAACCTCTCTCGACTGGAAGAGGCCAAGCGCAGGCTCAAATTCGAAGAACTTTTCTATCTTCAGCTCAGGCATCTATTGCTCAAAGGCTTTCGAAACAGAAACTACAAAGGGCTGATTTTCAACCATGTTGGCACCCATTTCAACGATTTCTACAACAACCACCTCCCCTTTGAACTCACCGGTGCGCAAAAAAGGGTTCTCAAAGAAATTCGAAACGATTTCAAAACCGGATTGCAATGCAATAGACTCATTCAGGGCGACGTAGGCTCAGGGAAAACCATGGTGGCCATGCTTAGCATGCTCATCGCCATCGACAATGGATATCAGGCCTGCATGATGGCACCCACAGAAATCCTTGCCACCCAGCACTTCGTAGGCCTCCAAGATTGGGTCAACAGCCTTGGTTTGCGCATCGAACTACTTACCGGATCAACCCCAAAGAAAAAAAGAGAACTGCTACTCAAAGACCTGTCAGAAGGCAACATCAATATCCTGGTTGGCACGCATGCACTCATCGAACAAGATGTGCAATACCAAAAATTGGGTCTAGTTGTCATCGATGAACAACACCGATTTGGCGTAGCGCAAAGGGCCAAACTGTGGAAAAAAGGACAATCGTTACCGCACATATTGGTCATGACAGCCACCCCCATTCCACGTACCCTGGCGATGACTGTTTATGGCGACTTGGAGGTGAGTGTGATCGATGAAATGCCAGCAGGTAGAAAGCCCATCGTTACAGTGCATAGGCAAGAATCGATGCGACCGGCCATCATGGACTTCATCAAGAACGAAATTGCAAAAGGCAGGCAGATCTACTACGTTTTTCCGCTCATCGAAGACAGTGAAAAACTGGATTTAAACAGCTTGATGAGTGGATACGATATGGTCAGTGGTTATTTGTCGCCGCCAGAATTCAAATACAGCATCGTACATGGCAAACTAAAACCAGCTGAAAAAGATGCGGCCATGAACCAATTCAAAAACCATCAAACCGATATTTTGATTGCCACAACCGTGATTGAAGTGGGTGTAAACGTGCCCAACGCGTCGGTTATGGTGATTGAGAATGCAGAACGATTTGGATTGGCGCAATTGCATCAGCTGCGCGGCAGAGTGGGCCGAGGCAATGAACAAAGTTATTGCATCCTCATTACCAAGCCGGGCTTGAGTGAAAATGGCTACAAGCGAATTGCCACCATGGTGAGAACCAATGACGGCTTCGAAATTGCCAAAGTAGACCTAGAACTGAGAGGTCCGGGCGAATTGGATGGCACAAAACAAAGCGGGGTACTTGAATTGAAGTTGGCCGATATTCGCCACGATGAATCCACTTTGATCGCCAGCCGGGTTGAAGCCCAATTGTGGCTAGAACGCGATGAACTGCTGCAAAACCCAGACAGCGAGCCCATTAAATCGGAATTGGCCAAAATTCCAAATCGCACCGTTTGGAGCAAAATCTCCTAACTCCCATCACCCCGGAAAAAATAATTTGAACGAATTTTGGGTTAGTTGATTCTCAATCCAAATTGGAGCACTAATTTCACGACATCAAACGATGAAAATATTCTCAGAAATAGGCCGATACATTTTGTTCATGCGATTTGTATTTAAGCGCCCAGATAGAGGGAGGGTTTTTTGGAACATGTTGCTGCGCGAAATGAATTTGATTGGCATCGATTCATTGATTGTGGTGATATTGATTGCCACAATAACGGGTGCTGTAACCACGATTCAAACAGCGAGCCAGTTGGCCTCTGATTCAGGTATATTACCACCCAGCATGTTCCCCATGTCGATTGTAGGTTCTGTGGTGGGTTCTAGCTCTATATTGGAATTGGCACCAACCATTACCTGTTTGGTATTGGCAGGAAAAATTGGGGCGAACATCGCATCCGAAATTGGCAACATGCAGGTAAGTGAGCAAATTGATGCTTATGAAGTGATGGGCATCAACTCCAAAGGATTTGTATCGTTGCCGAAAGTGGTTGCGGGCATCATCATGATCCCATGTTTGATCCTCGTTTCCAGCTTTTTATTGATATTGGGCGGTTTAATCGCCGCAAAACTTACCGGAATCATGACGATGGACGAATACGTTACCGGCCTCAGAAGTTCGTTTGTTCCCCATTATGCCAAAGTACTCATGGTGAAAAGCGTGGTATTTTCATTCATTATCACGAGTTTAAGTTGTTTCCAGGGATACTACACAGTGGGTGGCGCCTTAGAAGTGGGTGAAGCAGGCACAAAGGCTGTTACCAAAATTTGTGTCATGATTTTGCTATTCGATTTGATCATTGCCAAGTTGCTACTTTAATCTTTGACTAAACCAACGGGCATTTACCTCGAACACAAATGATTCAATTAAAAGACCTAAACAAGTACTTCGGAGATAAACACGTTCTGAAGAACATCAATGCAAACTTTTTACCCGGCGTTGCCAACTTGGTCATTGGCGCTTCCGGCGGAGGAAAAAGCGTACTTGTGAAAACCATGGTTGGGTTAGAAACACCCAGCAGTGGCAGTGTGCTTTTCGAAGACCGCGACTACAATCGCTTGGAATACGAAGAAAAACAAGTCCTACGCAGAGAAATAGGAATGCTGTTCCAAGGCACCGCTCTATTTGATTCGCTCACCGTTGAACAAAATGTAGAATTCCCTTTGCTCATGTTTTCAAATATGACCAAAGAAGAAAGACAAGACCGTGTAAACAATTGCTTATCCCGTGTGAACTTGGTAAATGCCAACAAGAAAACGCCCGCTGAGATATCCGGAGGGATGAAAAAACGGGTGGGCATCGCTAGAGCCATCGCGCTCAATATCAAATATTTGTTTTGCGACGAACCCAACAGCGGACTCGATCCTCTCACTTCTCGGGTGATCGATGCTTTGCTTGAGGACATCACCAAGGAGTTTGGCATCACAACCATCATCAACAGCCACGACATGAAAACGGTGAAGGAAATTGGCGAACACATCGTATTCATGCATCAGGGAGAAAAATGGTGGGAAGGCAGCAACAAAGATTTGGCCGAAGCACAAAAAAGCAACAAAGAATTGGATGCTTTTGTGAAAGCCAGTTTTTAATAATTCAATACTTACTCACCAAGCGTTCGCACTAACGCTTCAACACCACCCGCTTCAATATCAATCGATTGGCGGCATCGTTTTCGAGGCCCTTCACCCAGGGTTGTATCAACCGAATACTTTTATCGTAATACAGCGGCACCACCGGCACTTGATCCATCAAAATTTGATTGGCTTGTGCGATTTTTGTTTCCCTGTCGATTTTACTCATCGCACCAGACTCTATTTGATCGTACAGAGCATCAAAAGTGGCATCCTGAAAGTGAGAATAATTGGGTCCATTGGGCGATTGAAAGGGCTGATAAAAACAAGCCAAAAAGTTCTCCGCATCGGGGTAATCGGCGATCCAAGATCCGCGAAACAATTCCAACTGACCTTCGTCGCGCAGTTGCCTGAGCATCCCACCGGTTTGAATATCCACCTTCACCTTAATCCCCAATCGGCCCCAGGTTTCTTGTAAAAAAACCATCATATCCAAATAATCGGCCGTTGTAGACAATTTAATCTCCGGCTTCACCTTTTCACGACTGTATTGAGACAACTGAAATTCTTTCACAGCCATATCCCAAGCTTCTATGGCGGATCGCTCACTGATTGCAGATGATTGAACATTCAACTGGGGAGGCACGAAACCTCTATCTCCAGCAACGCCCAATCCATTTCGGAAAAACCGAACCAATTTGTTTTTATCTACTGAAAGCAACAGGGCTTTTCTCAAATGCACATCTTGCAACCAATTGGTTTTGTTTGGAGAATCACCCAAATAACAACCGATGTATTCTGTATTGAGAAACGGCGTGATGATGGCCCCCATTTTCTTTGCGTATTTGGGTTTCAATTGGGCTTGCGGCGTTAACAATTCATCCTTAAAAGAGCCTTCCAATCCATTGAAAAAATCATAACTCCCAGCTACAAATTGCATAAATGCCGTTTGCTTGTTCTTCACGAAAGTTACATTCACCGCATCCAAATAGGGCAAATTCACCCCTTGAGAATCCTTTTCATGGTAGCGGGGATTTTTCCTCAACACCATTTTGATTTCTTCTTCCCATCGCCTGAGGTAAAACGGACCCGTACCAACTGGCTTTCGGGATAGTACTGATTTGTCTTGACCGGAGAATTCAACGGGAACCACATACCCGAAATTGGTGGCCAACAAGCTCAGCATAGACGCCGCGGGTTTTACTAAATTCAAGACGAACGTAGAATCGTTGGGGGCTTGAAAAGCCAAATTCAGATTGCTATCGAGCTTGCCCGAAAAAATCCAGGCCCCTGGCGAAGCGGTTTTGGGATCAGCAATTCTTTTGAAACTATATACAACATCCGATGCCTTGAGTTGACGATGACTCACAACACCCTCTTTATCCACAAAACAAAACTGAGCATCACTGCGCAAGTGAAAGGTATAGGTCTTGTTTTGGTTCGTAAGCTCCCATCGATAAGCCAAGGAGGGAATCGCTTGTAAATCAGCGTTTAAATCGACCAAACCATTGTAAATCTGTGAAACAATCCAAATTTCTGATTGTGATTTCACGAAGGCCGGATCCAAAGTTGTGACGGAAACATCTTCATTGTAATGAAACACCTGCTGTGGTGATTTTTTATCAACATTTTTACAACCACCCAAACCCAAAACTGTGAATAAAAGTACAATGCCCATTGAGTACAAATTCCCCCCAATGGAGATAAATTTGTTGTCCGCCTGATTTGAATTCTCACTCTTGATAAACCACATCACAAGTTGTTTTGAGCAACAAATGTATGGATATCACAGCGGAATGAATGACCGAGTACAGACGGAACAATCAACAAATCGTTGACATTGAACAAACAAGAATAAAGACACACACAGATATGGGAAAAATCATCGCCATCGCCAACCAAAAAGGCGGAGTGGGTAAAACCACCACCGCAATCAACCTTGCTGCCAGCTTGGCCGTGTTGGAGTATAAAACACTTTTAGTGGATGCTGATCCCCAAGCCAATTCATCTTCGGGCATTGGCTTCGACCCCAAAAACATCCGATTGGGATTGTATGAGTGTTTGGTGCAAGAAATTCACCCCCAAGATGTGATTTTGCATACCAACATCCCCTATTTGGATTTGTTGCCATCGAACATAGACTTGGTGGGTGCAGAAATTGAATTGTTGGACATGCCAAACCGCGAACGCATTATGCAAGGTTTGCTCAAGTCGATCCAAGGAAATTACGATTTCATCATCATCGATTGCTCACCCTCGTTGGGCTTGATAACGACCAATGCTTTGTGTGCAGCCAACAGCGTAATCATCCCTGTGCAATGTGAATATTTCGCATTGGAAGGATTGGGCAAATTGTTAAATACCATCAAAATCGTACAAAACCACCTCAACAAACACCTTGAAATTGAGGGCATATTACTTACCATGTACGATGGTCGTTTGCGACTTTGCAACCAAGTGGTGGAAGACGTTAAAACACATTTTCAAGACATCGTCTTTGATTGCATCATTCAAAGAACCACCAAATTGGGTGAAGCTCCGAGTTTTGGCGTACCTGTAATTCATCACGATGCTGATAGCAGAGGCTCTATCAACTACCTCAACTTGGCGAAAGAAGTATTAATTAAAAATGGATTGATTCAACCAGAAACAGAATTGGCATGAGTAGCACGATAAAAAAGAAAGCAGGATTGGGCCGTGGCTTGGGCGCCCTTTTGGAAAACGCGAACACCGATATCACCGCGAGTAGCAGCAATGCATTGGCAGGAAATGTTGCCATGATTCCTATAGCTAGCATCGAAGCCAACCCCTTTCAGCCCCGCACTGAATTTGAACAAACCGCGTTGGCTGAATTATCAGAAAGCATCAAAGTACATGGTGTGATCCAACCCATCACCGTGCGCAAAATGGGCTATGATCGCTACCAATTGATATCAGGTGAAAGAAGAACCCGCGCCTCTTTGCTAGGTGGTCTTACTGAAATCCCCGCATACATCCGTGTGGCCAACGACCAAGACATGTTGGAAATGGCCCTCATCGAAAACATCCAACGCAGTGATTTGAACGCCATTGAAGTGGCATTGAGTTACAAGCGTTTGTTGGAAGAATGTAGCCTCAAACAAGAAGAATTGGGCGATCGTGTAGGCAAAGACAGAACCACGGTAAACAACTACCTCCGATTGCTGAAGTTGCCAGAACCCATCCAACTCGGTATTCAACGCGGCCAAGTAACCATGGGCCACGCACGTGCCATGATCAACATGGACGATACCGTAGGACAAATGGAATTGTTCGAACAAATCATCAAAGAGAATTTGAGCGTTCGCGACGTGGAATCCTTGGTAAAAGCAAAGAAAAACGGTACCGACATCAATTTATCGATGAGCGGAACCGATTGGGACCCCGAAATCGATCGTATCACCGCTGAATTTTACGCCAAATTGCGCGCAGCCGTTCATTTGAAAACCTCCGGAAAAGGCAAAGGAAAAATCATCATTTCCTATAAAAGCAAGGAAGATTTAGAGCGTATATTGGGTTTAATTCAAAATTAACAACCCAAAAAGGGCACCGCAAATGGAATTGAAACAAACTGCACCCTATCCCAAAAGTTGGCTGCACTTCCCAATCGTTGCAACCTTTTTATTATCGCTATCCCTATCGGCACAATCCCTGTTGCCCTCCTTCGCTCAGCCCAACCTAGAAATCGGAAAATTCTCAAAAGACTTCTCTATTCATGATTTCCCAACTACTCAAAGGCCGCTGATTGATTTGATTCAAAGCGATTCAAACCCAAAAGAGCACTCACCCAGAAAAGCCACTTTATTGGCATTGGCATTGCCCGGTGCTGGTCAAATTTATAATCAAAAATACTGGAAAGCCCCCATTGTTTATGCAGGTTTGGGTGCAAGCGTTTATGCAATTGGCATGTTCAGAAAAAACATGATAACGCTAAACGACAGTATCACTGGGATTTATTTGTTGGGCAAAACACCCAGTTCACAATTGATCAACGACAGAGACAATCAGAGATCCCGGCGCGACATTGCCATTTTGTGTTTGGCAGGAGTTTATGTACTGCAGATACTCGATGCAACAGTAGATGCGCATTTTTACAAATTCAACATCAACGATAAAATTGGGATGGAATTTAGTCCTTTACCCAACAAAACCATCGCATTTCACATTGATTTGTAAAAACACAACAAACTGACTGAAAACACAATACATGTCAAGAAAAGAACAAATTCTCGCTTTTTTACAAGATGCTCCGATGGATGCATTTTTGCATTATGCCTTGGCCCAAGAACACATCAAAACGGGGGACCAAGAAGCGGCGTTGGGTGAATATTTGTGGTTAACAGAAAACCATCCAGGATATGTGGCCACCTATTATCATTTGGGCAAATTGTTGATCAGCTTGGGCAAAAAAGAAGAGGCCTTGGCTTGGTTCAATCTAGGGATTGAACAAGCCAAGGCCTCCAAGGAATTGCACTCATTGAGTGAACTCCAAAGCGCCAAATTGGAGCTTGAATACGAAGACGATTAGTCGCGGCTTTGCAATTTTGCCAAAAGGCGCAAAATCTCAAGATACAACCAAACCAAAGTCATCAACAAAGCCACACCAGCAAACCACTCCATGTATTTTGGGGCGCCCTGTGCTGATTGTCTTTCGATGAAATCAAAATCCAATATCAAATTAAATGCAGCAATACCTGCAATCAAGGCAGAGATACCAATGCTCATTGGACTGCTACCATGGTAGAAACTTTCTACACCGAACATACCCATCACCATAGTGATTAAGTAGAAAACACCCACACCCATGGTTGCGAAAACGATAATCTTGGTAAACATCGGTGTTGCACGCAACAACCCAGAGCGATATGCAAGCAACATCGCTGCGAAAATCAACAATGTAATTCCAACCGCATTCATCACAATACCATCATACATGGTATTGAATACCAATGAAACCGCGCCCAAAAACAATCCTTCTGCTGCGGCGTAAACGGGTGCCAAATAAGGAGCCCATGATTGCTTAAACATCATCACCAAACTGGCAATGAATCCAACAATCATACCGCCAAACATGTACCCAGACAGGCCGTTGTTAAAGGCATAAGCCAATCCAGCCTCTCCTTCTCCACCCTCAACGCCATACTTCATCCACAAAAATGCTGCAGGGATGATCATCATCAAAAACAATGCGATGGTTTTGTTTACGGTTCCGCTCACCGTCATTTCGCCTTCATAGGTCGCTGAACGAGCACTATCGAAAGCCTTGTCTGAAAATAATGGACTACTCATATTGTTATTTTTTGTTTTTCGTTTTTTGTTCTATTAAATGATACTGTTCGATTCAATAATAATACATTACCGTATCAAATGCAAAGTACCGGTATTTTGATATTTTCTATCCTTAAAATCTGAATACCTAAAATCGTATACATACACGCCTTCCATGGCCATTTTCCCATTCACCGTACCATCCCAGCCAATGCTTGGATCCGAAGACTCAAAAATGCGCTCACCCCATCGGTTATAAACAGCCAATTGGAATGTTTTCAATCCACCCGTGTAGGGCAAAAACACTTCGTTTTTGTTGTTTTCATTGGGTGTAAAGGCATTGGGAATAAACACAACTGGTTCAAAATTGATCACCACATCGTTGCTCCAACTCACCCGATTGCTGCCCAATTCATACGCCTTGATTCTGAAGATTTGCTGGTAATTGTCTTGGCCGTTATTGAAATTGTCTGTTGTTGGCGACGCATAATTTTGATACAACTGAAAACCAGATGTACCCGGCAAGGCGCGATACAATTCATATTTTGAAATACCATTGGCAAAACCCAAATAATCAGAAAAGGAAATATTCATGGTGAAAGGCCCCGTCTTAACCCCTTTGAGAAGCACAGAGGTATGCACACTCGAATATATTTTGTCGCCGCAAAGATTTTTGGTCGATACACGGTACTCATAGGCCGTAGCGTCTGGACTGATGCTATTATCAATGTACAAAGTATCCGTGGGTGCAGAATTTCCTACCGAGGCAAAAACTGTCCCACCCGCAGGTCGGCGCTCAATGTCTAACCTACCCGTATTCCTAGAACCATTCAGCAATTCATACCGCACCCACATGTTCGCATCGGAATTGGGTGGTGGTGCAATGCTAATCCAACGCAAATCAATGCTAGAATTGTCTACATATACCTCTTTTCGCAACGTATCACCCAAACAACCTTTATCCGAAATCTCTATCACCTGTACAAAACCCGGTTGTGCAGAAGTGGTCCAATCCACTGTAACATTTGTGCTCGATGGCGAAACAGCCCCCGCAAAACTCCCACCATTCACAGACCAGTCAAAAGTGCTACCGGCCAAACCAACGATGGAATATCCATATCCATTCAGGTTGGGCATACAAACAGCGTCTACACCCGAAATCAATTGTTTTTTTGGCTTCGGATGCAAGGTCACAATAGCAGTAACCCAAGGACCTGGGCATCCATTCACAGAAATCGCCCTAATTTTAATTGGAAACACACCAAAAGTATCTCGATCAAACGACAGCTGCCATTGCGAAGAATCCGCACTCACCGTGGCTGTTACCAACAACCCTGAAAAGTCGAATTCATACTTCTTCACCCCAGCCACATTAGAAACCCAATAACCCAATGGGGTTGATGACTGACAATAGGTTACGTCGTTCAGCGGCGCCAATTTCGGTGCACCATTCAGTACCACTGGCAATTTCATCAAGGGCGACAAACATGGCAACTTGCTCACAGAATCGTAGGCCGTTGAAACAACACCCACCCATCCAGAACCCGCCAAGCCCCAATTCACCGCGTTTGAAATGCCGGTCATCGCCCCAGTTAACGATCCCCCATTCACACTCCATGCATACGTTTCACCCTTTACCGGATTCACTTTGTATCCAACACCCAATGAAAGTTCACACAAGTTGCTTGGTCCTTGCGGTGCCTGACCTGTTAAAGCATGATTTTTTTTCACCGACAAGGTGGATGTATCTCTGCAGCCAAATCGATCGGTGACCACCACCTGTACGATACCCGTTCCCAATCCGCCCCAATCTACACTGAACATCGTATCTGCTATCACCTTGCTGGCATAGGAGCCTGAAGCACTCCACACATAAGTAGATTTCCAAAGCTTTTTGTCCAAAGTATATATGATCCCGCGATTGTTCGGACAAACGCTGGTCGGACCCAATACGCCACTTCCAACTGGCGAACTAACATACACATTGAAGGTATCTGGGATGCTATTGCAACCCACGGAGTTTGTTGCCATCACCGTAACATAGCCAGAACCCGCTTTGTTCCATAAGATCTTGGCTTCCATGTTTCCACCCACCTGCGCAGATGAAATCAACACCCCCCCAAACACCGTAAATTGATAGCTCGTTTGGGATTTGGGCGTGCTAAACGTAGATGTCTGATTCAAACACACGGTATCTTTCCCTGTGATTACCGGGCGATTGGGCGCCGCCACCAAATTCACCTGCAAAATAATGTCAGCTGAACACCCAAATTTATTTTTGATGGTCACCGTAATTTTACCGATGGCCGTATTCCCCCAATTGATTTTCACAAACCTGCCGGTGTCTTTACCGTTGATCGTACCTCCCACAACGCTCCAAGTGTAGGTTCGCGTGGCATCGTATTTATTCACCTCATACTGCTCTGCCTGTGTGTTTTGACATAAGTTCACCTTTCCTTTGATCGTTTCAACTGGGGAAAACGGTTTCACATAAATCAATACGTTTTGATTCACAAATTTGGACGGACAAGCATTGTCGTAGGCTTCAAAAGTAACCCGGTATGGAATGGCTGAGCCCAAATTGCAATCTGGGGTCCAACAGAAAGTAGAAGACACCGTCTTTCGCGCACTGTTCAACTGCGAAAAAGTGGCTTTGGTGCCTTTGTATCCGTTGGTTCCTGTAAGTATATCGCCGTATGCCTTTAGGGTAATCACATCCTGTGTATCCTTCAAATCCATACCCGTAACCTTCTTGCAAATGGTTTCTCCCGCTTCTACATACCATGGACTACCACCCTCAAATTGAAGGGTTGGCCGATTGTTCTTGCCACAAGTAATCACCATGATCTGCAAATCCAAACGCACCCAAGATATGGCAATCCCATTGCGCCATTCAGTCACTTCGATGGCAACTGCGTATCGACCTGGACTAGGCGACATATAAGTGGTTAATCCGTTGAATGCATCCACAGTGGCAACACCACCCGCGCCGAAAGGGTTGGCAGCAGAATATCCCGCTACAAATTGCACGTTGTCGAACGCCGTCATTGGATCCTGACAGTTCACAACATCCACCCAACTCGCTTGTCCACCCTGCCAAGGGGTTACAAGTTTATACGAGAGTGAATCACCGTCGATATCCAATACCCGATTCCGAATTGTGGTAGTATCTCCCGCACAGATAAATGGCACAGGCAAATCCAAAAACGATGGCGAACTGTTGGCGATTGCCGATGGCGGAATATATCCGTAATATGTTTGACCTTGGTAGGGCGTTCCCGTATTGTCTACCAAATTGTTCTGGGTGTTTCGGCAACAGCGTTCCCATTTCAAATGATACCCAGTGGTTGAATTGGGCAATGTAATATTCACCTCGTAAACACCTTGTTTGAGGCAGGCTTTGGCAACCTCCGGACAAGCGGTATTACCAACAGGGTCAACAGATTTTTCTGAAATCAATTTGGCTTTGTACGATGTGTACAGCGATTTATTTTCGTTGTACACGCACAATCCCACTTCGTTATCGAAAGGAACACCGCCATCGTTAGGACTACAATCGCGATAGGCAAAAATGGTAACCCGGTATTGAGTATTTGTGCCGTTGGCGCCCAATCGCTTATAGGTGAGAAAGCCGCCCACGAGATGCGTTGCATGCGTCACAGAGGATGCCCCCATGATCACAAAAAACAAAACCCATTTTAGCAAACGTTTCACCAAGAAATTCTCTTTCAAATTTAGACAACTTTTGTGCCTGAATGGTTGCAATGACAAGTGTTTGAAATGAAAAAACTATTTTCGCCCCATGAAATTCAATGCAGACTGTCTTCACTTCCTGGGCCACATACCTTGCAAACCCCACAAAGAACAAGGCTTTCACTGTGAAAACTGCCCTGCTTACACCCCCATCGACAAGAAAATTCTGATCATCAAGTTGGGTGCAATGGGCGATGTAATTCGAACAACACCGCTAATTACCCGATATAAAAAGCTATACCCCCATGCCAAATTTACGTGGATTACCCTTTTTCCTGACATTTTGCCAAAAGGCGAAATCCACGAAGTATACAAATTGGGAATCGAAGCGCAATTGTATGTCACAAATACAGATTGGGATATTGCCATCAATCTAGACAAAGAAAAAGAAGCGTCGGCATTGTTGAAAATGGTATCGGCCAAAGAAAAGTACGGTTTCATTTTGAAGGATGGCGCCACTCAGCCCGTGAACGAGCTTGCCCAACACAAGTTTGATACTGGCATGTTCGATGATGTGAGCAAAGCAAACACCAAAAATTACTGCACTGAGATATTTGAAATTTGTGGCCTTCAGTACGATGGCGAACCCTATCTACTCGACAACCACGCCAACAAAGGCTTTGTTTGGGACATCGACCGGAGCAAGCCCATCATTGGGTTGAATACCGGTTGTGGTGATCGATGGACAACCCGCTTGTGGAGCATTGAAAATTGGATTGAGTTGGCAAAAATGATTTCCGATGCAGGCTACACACCGCTGCTGCTTGGAGGTGCTCAGGAGCATGACCGCAACTTGGCCATTCAGGCAGGTAGCGACGCTTGCTATTTGGGCAATTACCCCTTGCAACAATTCATCAACCTCATTGATCAGTGCGATTTGGTTGTTACGCAAGTTACCATGGGAATGCACCTAACACTGGGTTTAGGCAAAAAAATTGTGTTGATGAACAACATATTCAACGCCCATGAATTCGACCTATTTAACAAAGGCGCGATCGTTCAGCCACCCAAAGAATGTAAGTGCTTCTACAGAGGCAGCTGCGTGGATGGAAATAGTTGTATGGACACCCTCTCTCCGGAGGTTGTGATGAGACATGTTGAATCGGTATTGCACAACTAAGATTTCACGAAACGTGCTCCCCAAAAGGATTTTTTCGTCCACTTTGCAAAAGTCCTAAGGAATCATTATTTTTGCACCCCTCAACGGCGAGGTAGCTCAGGTGGTTAGAGCGCAGGATTCATAACCCTGAGGTCGGGGGTTCAATTCCCCCCTTCGCTACAACAACAGAAAAGTCATCAGAAATGGTGACTTTTTCTATTTTACCCTACCTCCAAAATACGTAAATTTGTAAGAATGCAACCCTTGCACAGCCAATTCTTCAAATCACTTCGAAAACAATTGAGCAATTGGTCTACGCGATTGCTGTTGACAATTGTTGGCTTTGCGACACACCCCTTCTCTACTGCCAAAGTTGTCGTTACATCTACCGGGAGCGACACCTCCACGACTCGCCCTGTCAACCAAGTTTATGGTATCCTGTGGGATGAAGAGACCCATGAACCTGTAGCCTATGCCAACATATTTTACAAAGGAACCGCATTGGGCATCTATACCGATTTCGAAGGCCAATTCAATCTTGGATATCGGCCTTGGCCATCAGACACCGTTGAAATCGTTTACATGGGCTACGAAACCGTGACCATCGCCCTAGACACAGTAAAAACCCTCCCACTTCAAGTCTATTTCAAACGAAAAATAGAACGGACCGAAGGCGCCAGCATTCGTTTGGGCATCAACCCCGCCATGATTTGGGTGAATTTGGCACAGAAAAACCGCAACGCAAACAGCCCAGATCGCATCAAGAGCTATGAATGCGAGGTTTTCTCCAAAACCACAGTCGCCATCAACAACATTTCTAAAAACCTCAAGAAAACCAAACTGGCCACGGAAGTCGGCGGTTATTTCGATACCATCTCCTATCTCACAGGCGATAGCAACAAAGCCATTCTCCCCGTATTGTTTTCTGAAGTTCTAAGCGATTTTAGCTTCCAACGAAACCCCAAACTCACAAAGGAATTGGTGAAAGCCACACGAATTCGAGGCATTGGAGTCACCGATGGCACGTTTATCGGACAGATGATGGGAAATACATTCACCAACTACAACATCTATGATGAAAGTTTGGTGGTGCTCGACAAAGGCATCCCTACACCGATCAGTCCGGGCGCTGAACTCATTTACGACTACAAACTCGTTAACGTAGACAAAATGGGGCCTCGCAGATTGTTCCAAATCCAAGTCACACCCAAAAACCCCAGGGATCTAGCCCTCAGTGGATTTATGTGGATTGAAGACACCTCGGGTGCCATTGTGCGATTGAGCGTTGAAATCACAGGCGCCTCTAACCTAAACTACGTGGAGAAACTCAAATTCTCCCAAGAATACATTCCCACCGAATCTGGTGCATACTTCTGCACAAAAGCTCGTGTCATGATCGATATCGGTGAGCTTTCTGACCAAGCAGCAGGTATGGTTGCCACCAACGTTTTATCATGCAAAAACATACGATTTGGCATGGATTTCCCACCCAGATTTTTCGATAATCGCATCCAAATCGCGCCGGAAGCCAATTTACAAAATGACTCTTTCTGGCTGAAGAATGCCCACATCAAACAATCTGCTGAAGAAGCCCGCATATCGAGCAAAATCGACACGCTCAATAGCCTACCACGCGTAAAATCATACATCGATTTGGTCAACTTTTTGGTTGATGGATATCAGCGCATTGGCAAAATTGACATAGGGCCGTACTTCACCCTAGCCAGCTGGAACCCCTACGAAGGTTTTCGCATGAAATTGGGCTTTCGCACAACGCCCGCCATTTCCAAAAACATGCAAACCACCGGATTTTTGGCCTATGGTTTTCGCGATCAAGCCTATAAATACGGACTCAAAACAGACTTCATCCTGAATCGAACCCACTTCACCAAATTATCACTTTCGCACACCTACGACACAGAACTCATCGGTATAACCGACAACGAACTCTACGCGCAGAGTTTATTTACTGCTTTCAACCTGTTTGGCTCGAACAATATCACCCTGGTAAGGCAAAGCAAAGTCAATATTGGCACTGACCTCAGACCTGGCTTGAGAATCAATGTGGGTGCATTTCACGGCATGTACAACTTTCCGTATGTGAAAAACTACCGTTTTGCATATTATGCAAACTACCCTGACACCAGTAACAGCGGGATTTCAAACCAAATCACCAATGCTTTTGTGTCGTTCCGATTGTTCTACGAACCCAAGAGCTACGACATCCGCACCGATTATGATAGAATGACCTTCAGCGCGGGCGGACCAAAATATTCATTGTATTTGCAGCAGGGCATTAAGGGTTTATTGGGCTCTCAATACAACTACACAAAAGTGCAACTCGGTTATATGTATGACCAAACTTGGAGCATCATGGGCCGCAGCATCTTTGGGGTGGATTACAACCAAGTTTTTGGCTTATTGCCCTACCCTTTACTTACAGTGTACGTAGGAAACCAAAGTTTCATGTACAGTCAAAACGCGTACAACCAAATGCGCATTTTTGAGTTTGTATCAGACAAAAGCTTACAGCTGAGTTTTGAGCATCACTTCAACGGTTACATCATGAACCGCATTCCGCTGTTGAATCATTTCAAGTTGCGCGAAGTGGTTTCTACCAAAGCGATATACGGAACCTTGCAAGAGCGCAACCGCCAAATCATTCCGGCGCAATGGGATGGACAGCCGATCACACAATTCAAAACCTTCGACAAAAAACCCTACTGGGAAATTGGCGTGGGGATCGAAAATATTTTCAAGTGCATACGCATCGACCTGATTTGGAGGATGACTTATCTGGAGCCCAACTCGGGCAGAAACGTGGGGGTAAAAGCCAGTTTCGCGATGTATTTTTAACCGTTCTCAATCCTTAATCCTATGTTACAACACCCTTCTTACACCTGCCACGGAGCGGCTCAACGCGTTACAGGCTCCAAACATTTGATCACCAGCAGTATTGGCACAAAAATCCTGCTCGATTGCGGTCTAGTTCAGGGCGAAGGTGCCGAAGGAGACCAACTCAATAGGCATTGGGGGTTTGATCCAAGCAGCATCGATTGTGTGATATTATCGCATGCACACATCGACCATACTGGACTTCTGCCGCGTTTGGTAAGAGATGGATTCACCGGCCCGATATACTGTAACAGCGCCACCAAGGACCTGTGCGATATGATGCTGCTAGACAGTGCGCATATTCAGGAGTCGGACCTGATGCGGGTGAACAAACGCAGAATTGCTCGGGGCGATGAGGCCATCGAACCGTTGTATACGGAAAAGGATGTGGTCCGCACTTTGGCGCAAATGGAAGTAGTGAACGACGAATCTTGGTTTTCAATTGACGAGCTCTCCAAATTCCAAATGATTCCCAATGCGCATATTTTGGGAAGTGGATGCATACATTTATCGCTCAAAACGATCGACGACAAAACCATCACGCTCACCTACACGGGTGATATAGGCCGGCCTAACGATCAAATATTGGAAGGACCATTTCCATTTCCTCCCTCTGACTACATCATTTGTGAGAGCACCTACGGGAATCGCGAACACTTACCCAGTGAAGATGCCAAAGCACCTTTGCTTGAGCTCATCAACCACATTTGTGTAGAGAAGCAGGGCAAAATCATCATCCCCGCCTTTTCGATAGATAGGACGCAGGAGATCATTTATCTGCTTGACCAATTGGCGCACGAAAACAAACTGCCTGAAATCAAGGTATACGTTGATTCACCGCTGAGTGTCAAGGCCACCCAAGTGATGGCTTTGCATCGCGAGAGTTTCAATCCCTCTATTTTGGACTATATCTCACGGGATGGGGATCCGTTTGCGTTTCACAATTTGCATTATGTTTCCAAGTTGGACGAGTCCAAGGCCATCAACGAAGAAAAACAACCCAGCATCATCATTTCCGCCAGTGGCATGGCCGATGCCGGCAGGGTGAAACACCACATCGCCAACAACATTGAGAACCCCAATTGCGCCATTTTACTGGTTGGATATGCATCGCCAAGAAGTTTGGCCGGACAGTTAATCGAAGGCAGAGAGGAAGTGAAAATTTTCGGGGATCTGCATCAAGTGAAGGCAGAAATTCACCGGATGGACAATTTCAGTGCGCACGCCGATTGGCGAGAAATGTGTGATTATTTGCTTTGTCAGGACCCAAACAAAGTAAAAAAACTGTTCTTGGTTCATGGCGAACCCAGCAGTATGGCGAGTTTTGAAACAAAATTGAATACCATAGGCTTTTCCAATGTAGAACCCGCCAAAATGGGCGTATCACATACATTAATTTAACCACCATGAAAATCAAAATCACAACTATCCTCTTGGCCATATTTTATTGTTTCGGCAGCTTGTTTGCGCAATCCCAAGATCCCGGGCAGTGGATTGGCTATTGGAAAGGCACAATAAATGCTGGCAACATGCAAATCGGACTTACGTTCCATGTTTCGCAGGATGAAGGACAGTTAACATCCACGTTAGATGTCCCGCTACAAGGCTTAAAAGAATACAAAGTTGAATCTACGGTGGTAGAGGGACAGACATTGACATGGACGCTGGGATTTGGTGCCACTTTCAGAGGTGTGCTGAAGGATATCAAGCAATTGGATGGCATTTGGAAGCAGAACGGACAGGAAATCCCTTGTGTTTTTTACCAGAGTCTTTTCGATAGGAAGCCTCAAACCCCTATTTTGCCTTATCCGTACGAGTTCAAGTTGGTTGATTTCTCGCATCCTTCGGGAAAATTGAAACTATCCGGCACTCTCACCTACCCCAAATCACCAGAAAATAAAGCAGATTGGATGGGTGAAAACCTCATTCAGGCAGCTGCGGGCGGTTTGATGGCGATACCCCCGAAACCCGTTGAAGGCGATGAGACCATCGCACCTTTTCCAATATTCCCAGCCGCGCCGACGTTGGTAAAGATAAATATTGACACAGCCGGTATTCATCATCAGTTTCCAGTGGTATTGTTATTATCTGGCAGCGGTCCGCAGGACCGCGACGAATCTTTGGGGGCCCACAAACCCTTCGCCGTGTGGGCACATGCTTTGACCCAATCAGGGTTTGCAGTGTTGCGTGTGGATGACCGCGGCGTGGGCAAATCCATCGGTGATCCCAAGTTTTTAGCCAATACCACCACAGAATCTTATGTGAGTGATGCGAAGGCAGCCATAGATTATTTGGGCAGTCTTCCAATGATAGATACTACACGTGTTTATGTAATCGGCCACAGTGAGGGTGCTGCCGTAGCACTCATGTTATCAAAAAAACGGAGACTGTCTGGTATTGTGAGTTTGGCCGGCGCAACAAGCACGGGCATTGAAACCAGTGTTTATCAAATTCAAAATGGATGGAAACAAAATGGATACGACTCCTTTACTTGCCATCATTTGGCCGATGCACAACGAAAATTGATCTCATTGGCCATTGAAATGGGTAACGCAAAAAATGGTGAAAACCCAGAATCCACCATTCCATCAGACCAAGATAAGCAAGCGTTTGCCCAAGCCTTTACAAAATGGGTTAAATCCCAAGACAACAACCTGAAAAAAGCTTACAAAGTGTGGCAATCAGACAATACCAAAATCGCGAAAGCATACTCAGAAAAATCCGTTGAAACATACTTTGCAAAGAGTTATCTGCCGTTAGGTTACAATCCATGGACGAGATTTTTCTTTCAGTACAACCCCGCAACAGACTTTCTTCAACAAAAAGATTGTGATATTTTAATGATTCAAGGCGGATTAGACATGCAAGTAAACCCCGTTCCCACAAGGAATTTGGTAAAACAAATGGAAGCCGAAGGCGTGGGAATTACCTATGCCGAATTCCCCAACTTAAATCACATGATGCAACATGCCATTTCGGGCAACGTAAGGGAGTATTTTGACATTGAAGAAACACTCGCAGTAGAAGTATACATCAAAACTTGCAGTTGGTTGCTAGACCGCGCACGAATGCGTTGATTAAAAATCGATACGGAACCGTTCCCGGCGCATTTCTGAATATTCCAAAGGATTCTCGAAGTCTGCAGCAAATTGCTTACGATTTCGAACCAAGTGGATCGCTTCATAAACCGCTGCACGCATACTACTCGGATCTGCTGTATTCTTTCCCGCTATGTCATAGGCCGTTCCATGATCTGGACTTGTTCTCACAATTGACAAACCCGCCGTTACATTCACACCATCCATAAAAGCCATTGTTTTAAACGGTATCAATCCCTGATCGTGATACATAGCAATCACCGCATCAAAATTTTTGAAATTGCCACTCCCAAAAAAAGCATCAGCTGAATAAGGCCCGTAAACCAATTTGCCTTGCTTGAAATGTTTGGCAATCGCAGGTTGAATGATTTTAACCTCTTCGTCGCCCAACAAACCCTGATCCCCGGCATGTGGATTCAAACCCAAAACAGCAATTCTCGGCTTCAATACATTGAAATCATTTCTGAGGGCATTGTAAACCACTTCGATTTTCTGTTCGATTTTCTCTTGCGTGAGATATTTTTCCAACTGTGTAATTGGCACATGCTCTGTAACCAAAGCCACGCGCAAATCTTCACATGCCAAAATCATAGCATGCGATTTCGCACCCAAAGCTTCAGCCAAATATCCCGTGTGTCCAGTAAAATTGTTAGAATGAGGAGCCACTGTAGATTTATCGATGGGCGCAGTAACCAACGCTTCTAAAAAATGGGCATCAGACAATGCCTTATCGATGGCCAACAGGGCTTCTTTTCCCGATTCAGCAGAAGCAGTACCAATGGTAAATTCAACAGCATCATCACTAGAAACCACCAAATTCAACTTCCCGGGTTTTGCATCGGCCGCCGAATTGATCATTTGATACATTGGCTCTTGAAGGCCCAAGTGTTTCTTCCAAGCAACAAATGTTTTGGGATTACCATATAAAACTGGCGTACAGTATTTGTAAATATTGGGATCCGAAAACACCCGCAACACCAATTCCATACCTACACCTGAAGGATCACCTTGAGTAATTCCCAATACAACTTTACGATTATCCATTGATTTGCTGTCTTAAAAACTCCAAAGTTAAGCGAACGCCAACACCTGTGCCACCTTTTGGTGTATAATGACTCGCCGAAGTTGAAAATGCAGTACCCGCAATATCGATATGTGCCCAAGGATAATTGGTAAAATGCCTCAAGAACATGGCCGCACTTTGTGCTCCACCTTCTCCTTTTCCTAGGTTTTTCAGATCGGCAATTCCCCCTTTAATTTCCTCATAATACTCTTCCCACAAAGGCAATTCAGCCAATCTCTCGTAGGTCACTTCCCCTGCTTTTTTCAACGATTTCACTACAGAATCTGGCGCTTGAGCCATTAATGCCGAACCATAAGTTCCCAAAGCCCTTGCAGCAGCACCCGTGAGCGTAGCGTAATCTATCACCAATTGGGGATCGTATTTCTTGGCAAATGCCAATGCATCTGCCAAAATCAAACGTCCTTCCGCATCTGTATTCAATACCTCAACTGTGGTACCATCGAACATGGTAATAATATCCCCCGGACAAGTGGCCATTTCACCAGGACGATTGTCGGTGGCTGGCACCAAACCCACAATCCATATGGGCCAATTCAATCGTGCAACGGCTTCAAAAACGGCACCAACAACAGCGGCTCCACCCATATCGCACTTCATCATATCCATGCTATTGGGTGTAGGCTTTAAACTCAACCCACCTGTATCAAACACCACACCTTTTCCAACCAAAACAATGGGCTGAGCATTTTTCGCTTCCTTGGGTTTATATTCTAATACAGAAAATGTGGGAGGCTCTTGACTTCCGCGATTCACCGCCAACAAACCGCCCATTTTTAAACTTTCAATTTGAGCTTCCCCAAAAACTTCAACTTTAAATCCAGCATCCACACCCAAATCCGTAAATGCATCCGCCAAACCCTGTGCATTCAAAGAATTAACAGGTTCATTCACCCAATTTCTCGCAGTATTCACAGCGTTACACACTACTTGAACTTCGTGCAATTTCTCTTTGCCTTTTCCACTCATCGTTACTTGAAGTGGCGCATTCGCCGATTTTTTTGTTAAATACTTATCAAACCTGTAATCGCTCAAAAGAAATCCTTCAACAAAAGCCAATGCCTTAGGAGCATCCCAATCAACATTGTTGATTTCTACAGAGGTAATACCCTTGGGCAAGCTTACAAAACACTTGTTGCCTTCCTTTCTCAACTTCTCATGCTCGGCAACATTTCCCTTTCCAGTGTGGATCACACCCATCAAACAACCTTTGGGACCATTGTAAAGATGCAAACTTTCTTCAGAGGATTGCGACCAAAATGCGGCAATCGACGATGGCAACTTCGCAGTAACAAATCCCTTTGAATTGGAAGTTAAATAGATTTCGGCGTTCATACTGCAAATTAACGCAATCAACGCGGTAAACCCCGTATTTTTTGCAATAATGCCCAAAGAGAAAAACATCGTTGCGAATTGTGCAGAAATGCGCATAATCCTCACCATCATCGCACTATTTTTGCAATGAAGCATATGCAAAAAATTAGAATTGGTATTTTCTTTGGCGGTCAGTCCCGTGAGCGTGAAGTGTCATTTGCCGGGGGTAGAACGGTATACGACAATCTCGATAAACAACTCTTTGAACCCGTACCCATTTTTGTTGATTCTTTTGGCAATTTCTGCCTTCTGAATTGGGAATTCGTTTACAAGGGTAGCATTCGTGATTTTTATCCACCCACTTTCATTCACGAAAATCATCAACCATCACCTTGCCTTCCTGAACTACCCCACGGATTTCAAGTGTATGCCGAAAGCATCGAACAAATAGCTCAAAACCGAGATATACAACTCAAGGTCCTAAAGGAAATTGGTAAACCGCTTCAAATAGAAGAGCTGAAATCACTCATCGATTTTGCATTCCTCGCATTGCATGGCACATTTGGAGAAGATGGCTCAATTCAAGGTTTGTTGGAATGGATGGGCATCCCATATTCAGGTTCTGGCATTTTGGCCTCTGCAATGGGCATCAACAAAGCAGTGCAAAAAGATTTCCAAACCACCGCTGCGCTGTACATCAACGATTTTGCAACCATTCACAAAAGCGATTGGCTCAACGCCAACGAAGCCCAAAAAAAGCAATGGTTTGTTGCGTTCAACATAGATTTCGAAGAGAAATTCGTCATTAAACCTGCCCATCAAGGCTCATCTTTGGGTGTCAGCATTTTGAAGCAGCCCAGCTTTAATGAATTTTGCACCGCCATGGATTTGGCATTTTTTCGGCTTTATATCCACCAAGAGGAATGGAACAATACACCCCTTGATGAAAAAATAAAGCAAATCAAACACCTCACCGACTTGCGCAGTGGCCTGGGCTTGCCGCTCATCGCCAATGAAAACACCTTTTACTTACCGAACGAACTCTTAAACTTCCTCGATACCCATCTAGCCGAAAACGACAAAGTCCTTCTCGAATCCACAGACAGTGAGTCACTGGTACTTGTTGAATCCATGATTGAAGGCAAAGAATTTAGCTGTATAGTAATCGCCGATGCACAAGGAATTCCGTTTGCGTTACCGCCCACAGAAATCCGAAAATCAGGTGACTTATTCGATTATCGAAGCAAATACCTGCCGGGTTTATCGAACAAAGTCACACCCATTGAAGTACAAGAGGAAATTTTAACCAATATCCGTTTCGCTTGTTGCCAACTATACAACCATTTTGGGTTTGAGGTGTATGCCAGAATCGATGGATTTGTAAATCCAGATGGTGAAATCTTCCTGAATGACCCGAATACCACCTCAGGAATGATGCCATCTTCTTTCTTTTTCCATCAAGCGGCGGAAGTTGGACTCAATCCGAGTGCCTTTCTTACATTGATTTATTTCAATTCATTGAGGGCGCGGATCCAAAGTCACCCAAAAGGAAGTGTTTTTCACGAGTTGCTCCAACGAAGTGAGCATTTGAAACTAAATGTCGCTGGCAATAATTCAAGCAAAAAAAGAATCGCAGTGATTATGGGTGGGTATAGTTTCGAACGTCACATCAGTATGGAAAGTGGCCGTAATATTTATGAGAAACTCAGTAGTAGTCCAGATTTTGAGCCCATCCCCGTTTTCTTGGCAGGAAACAGCCAATCATATCGATTGTTCCAATTGCCATTGAACATGATGCTCAAGGACAATGCCGACGACATTCGAGATAAAATCCTGAATTACAACGAAAACAATGCCTTGAATATCATCCAAACTGAAAGTGAGAGAATCACCAAAGAATATTTAAGAAATCGCCCTGTTTTCAAACCAGAAGAAATCTCTTTAGAGACATTGAGCCAGATCTGCGAGGGCGTATTCATTGCACTACACGGCAGACCCGGAGAAGATGGAACGATTCAAGAAGACCTCGCCAAATTTGGCTTATATCACAACGGCAGCTTGAGTCACTCTGCATCCATCACAATCAATAAATTCGAAACGAACCGAATACTGAGAGAAAAAGGATTCTTGGTGGCCAACCATGCCATCGTATTGAAATCTGATTGGCAAACCAAAGGCCTACATTTGAGCCAAGAAATTTGCAAAGAATTTGGCCTTCCCTTAATTGCAAAACCTGCCGACGACGGTTGCAGTGCTGCGGTTCGTAAAATTAAATCTCCTGAAGAACTCAATGTTTATTTATCTGCGATTTTCCGTGATACAACACACCCCAGTCAAGAGATCTGTTCAGCATTAAACATTCGAATTACCGATGAAATGCCACAGAAAAACGAGATTCTCATTGAACAGTTTATCGACCGAGAAGGTGCAACCCGTTTCCTTGAAGTCACAGGTGGCATGCTAACCCATTTCAATGAAAATGGACAAATTCAGTATGAAGTATTTGAACCCTCAGAATCCTTGGCCGAAAGTGAAATTTTGAGCTTGGAAGAGAAATTTTTGGCGGGCCAAGGTCAAAACCTTACCCCATCAAGGTTTTCCAATGACCCAATCGAACAAAATCGGATCAGCCAGGCCGTTCGCAACACCCTCGAATCTGTTGCCAAAGCCCTTGATGTAACTGGATATTGTAGAATTGATGCATTCGTGAGAATTTTTGAAAATGGCCAAGTTGAAACGGTCATCATAGAAGTGAACTCATTGCCTGGGATGACGCCCGCCACATGTATTTACCATCAAGCTTCTATCAATGGCTATAAGCCCTTTGAATTCATCCGGGAAATATTGAAATTTGGAGAAAAGAGAATATCGTGAAAAACTGGTTGTATAATATAGGTTTGGGTGGATTATTTGTTGCGGTCATGATTACCACCGCCTATTTCGGATTGGATTACTATACCCGACATGGCGATGGCATACTGGTACCCAACATATTGAAAAACAAACCTTTTGAAGCAGAAGAGAAATTGGCAGCACTGGACCTGAGAATGAAAATCATTGATACCGTTTACATGGATAAAATGAAACCAGGTGTGATTGTAGAGCAACTTCCTGCTGCTGACGAGGATGTAAAATCGGGCCGTGTCATTTATGTTACCGTAAATGCCACATCTCGGCCACGTGTGGGGATGCCTAAACTCACCGACTGCAGCTTAAATTTGGCCAAAGCCTTGCTCAAAAATGCCGGTTTGGTTTTGGGAAATGTATCTCGAGAGTATGCAGAATATGGCAACAACTTAGTTACCTCTCAGCGCGTAGGCGGAAGAAGTATCGAAGCTGGAGAAAAAGTGCTAAAAGGAACCGTTGTAGATATTACAGTGATCGACAGCGAAATGTCGCCCAGCTCAGACTCCACAGCCAATGACCCCGAGTCTGTGGAAACCGAATAACCATTAAAATTCCTTCATCAATCACAGATGGTAGCATATTTTTAAAATATTTTGCTCCATTTTTCGTTAATTTAGCACGTGAAAAGATATCATTAATCATTTTCATTGTTCAACAACAACTAAGAATGCGCTTCAAACGCCTGTTAATCGCCCTATTGATGTACTTTGCACACGCTGTACAAGCACAACAAATTGTACGATTACAGCCCATACAGCACCGTGCGATTGACGCAGTTCCTGCATCAATTGAAAGCTTAATATCTTGGGGGATTTCAGACACACTCACACTCCCATTTTTTGAAGATTTTGCGCACATTTCAGGTTATCCAGATAGCAAACGTTGGGTAGATAATTTGGTTTGGATCAACAATTCATTCCCCAAAAAAGCACCCAACTTTGGTGTTGCAACATTTGACCACTTGGACGCTTTCGGTAACCCCTACCACACCTTGGACAAAAGAGAAATGGTTTTTGCCGATAGCTTAACGTCACAACCAATCAATTTACAATTCAAAAGAGTGGGCAACCAAACCATCAATTACAAACCCACCGACTCCATATTTATTAGTTTTTTTGTTCAACGTCAAGGCATAGGCGATGCGCCCGAAGTGGAAGACAGTTTATTGCTATTCTTCAAAGACATCAACAACAAATGGATCCAAAAATGGGGGATCTCCGGTGGATTTGTGGGTGCGTTCCAAGAATATTTCGTGGCCATTTCTAGTTATGATTTCTTAATACCCAACTTCCAATTTCGTTTCGTAAATTTCACCAAAGCCACGGGCAACTTAAATCATTGGCATTTGGATTATATCCGAATTGAAAAAAATCGACGATATAACGAAAAAACCATTCAAGATGTGGGCATCGGAAGTGTGAGCAATGGTTTATTCATGGACTATGCCAACGTCCCATTTTCGCACTACAAATACAACAACTCGATCAGAGGCACGGGACCATCGTTAATCGCGAGAAATTTGAACGCCACCGCTGTTCAAACCCGTTTTCAACTCAGTATTTTCAACCAGTACAACAAAGAAGTTTACAAAAAGCCTTTTTCTGCGAGTACTAGAAACTTAAGTGCCATGGGTGACACCACGGAAAAGTATGAATCTTTATTGTTTGATTCACTGTCATCTGCCACCCCACAACTCAAATATGTTTACAGTGTAAATCCGCAGAGTAATGACGTTACCCCCGACGCTTATAACGCAGAAACCAACAACAACACAGTCATTCAAACTCATCAAATGATGCCATGGTATGCTTACGACGATGGCAGTGCTGAAGGAGGGTTTGGCTTAGATTATGCCTATTTGGGCAATCTCAAAGGACAGTTCGCCATGGAATTCAATGTGATCAAATCAGATTCATTGCGAGGATTGGCCATTTATTTCAACCAAAGTTTAACCGATGTAAGTGCGAGAAGCTTCAAACTCCGCATTTGGAAAGAAATCAGTCCCACTGGAAGGCCAGACAATCAAGATAAATTGATGTATGAAATCCCAATGGCAAGACCACTTTACTCAGATTCCATCAACGGATTTTCGTACATATTCTTCGATTCAGTCTTATTCCTCAATGCCGGCAAATATTATGTGGGCTGGATCCAGCAAATGCCATATGTTTTGAACATCGGCTATGACAACAACTATAGATTCCAAGGAAAAGATCAATCCAATCCTCATCTTTACAGCAATTTGTTGGGCAGTTGGGAATATGCCGGCAGCGATGCGAAAGGAACCCCCATGATTAGAATGCTTTTTGGTGAAAGAAAGGAATATGCATTCAGTACAAACCCTCTACCAAAACCACAAATCAGCATTTACCCCAATCCATGTAAGGATTTCATTCACATCAATGGCAATTTTACCGACGAATCAAAAATTGAAATTTGGGATATCTCAGGCAAACTACACATACACTGTCAATACTTGAATCGTATATTTGTGGGAGATTTGAAGCCAGGCCACTATTTAATTAGATGCATCGGCAAGAACAATCAAATCTCATATTCCCACTTTATCAAGTCATGAGCCAAGATATTTCCGTAATCGAATTGCAAAAACGCCTCAGTGCCGGCGAAAAAATCAACCTTTACGATGTTCGTGAACAACACGAATACGATGAATTCAACCTCGGTGGAATCCTCATCCCTTTGGGTGAACTGCCTGGCCGATTGGAAGAATTGGAAGATTTAAAAGACCAAGAAATCATCGTTCATTGCAGAAGTGGTGCTCGCAGTGGCACCGCCAAAATGTTCATGACACAAAATGGCTTTACTCAAGTGCGCAATTTGATTGGTGGGGTTTTGGATTGGCAAGCCCAGTTTGGATCCTAAGCACATCCTACTTTGAAATCTCGGCAGCTGATCATTTCCCTTGCGATCATCGGCATATCGGCTGTTGCCCTATCGCTTTGGTTCAATCAGAGCCCCAAAACATCTGAACCTACGTTCAGAAACTTGGGCGATTCTGCCACATATGTCGGCATACAAGCCTGCAAAGGATGTCATTCCGACAAACACGCCACTTTCCTAGAAACTGGCATGGGCATGAGCTTCCACAAAGCAGAGAAAGCCTATTCAAAAGCCAATTTCGTTGGTGTGAAACCCGTTTACGACAAAAAACTCAATCTATATTATTTCCCCTATTGGGAAAACGAATCGCTCTACATCCAAGAATTTCGGCTGAACGGTCGCGATACCATTCACAATCGAAGAGAAAAAATCACCCACATCGTAGGAAGCGGCCAACACACCAACAGTCATTTTTGGACCGATGGCGAACATCTTTATCAAGCCCCTCTTACCTTCTACACCCAAAAAGGTATTTGGGATCTCCCCCCGGGTTACGAGGAATTCAACACAAGATTCAATCGGAAAATTGACATTGAATGTATGAGCTGTCATACCGGCATGCCACAAATAAAGCCCGGCGCAGTGAATGTTTTTGAGAAACTTCCTCTGGGCATCGATTGTGAACGCTGCCATGGTCCTGGCTCATTGCATGTTCAAGAAAAATCTAATGGCATCATTGTAGACACCAGAAAACACACCGATTGGTCTATCGTTAACCCCAAACGCTTGCCATGGAAACTTCAAGTTGATATTTGCCAACGCTGTCACCTGCAAGGGAATAACGTTTTAAAACCGGGCAAAAAATTCACCGATTTTCGTCCGGGCATGCACCTTGACTCCATTTTTACGGTATATATGCCAACCTACAAGGGCGATGCAGCATTTGTGATGGCCGGACACGCAGAACGATTCCAGATGAGCAAGTGCTTCATTGGTTCCAACAAGGGCGACCTCAACAAATACAACGCCAACATCAATTTCACCTGCATAAACTGCCACAACCCACATGTGAGCGTGAGGAAAACAAATCAAGAGCGATTCAATCAAACGTGTGTTAGCTGTCACAACCCAAACACAATCAAAAGCAAACTGAAAAACTGCTCCATCACTGAATCGATGAGGCGTGGCAAAACCTGTGTCAATTGCCACATGCCCAGCAGCGATACCCGCGACATTCCGCATGTAAGCATTCACGATCACTACATTTCAAAGACCAACGCTTTCAACCCAAAAAATCCAAAAAAATCCGCCATACTATCGCCTACACTCACTGGCCTTCACGCGGTAAATAACCAAAATCCCAGTAACGCAGAACTGTTTCAAGCCTACATCACCTATTTCGAAAAGTTCGATGCCAATGCATTGTACATGAAGGAGGCGCAACGACTCCTTTCAAAGGAGGCTGAAAACAAGGAATCAGTAACATATGCCTCTATTGGCCTAGAAGCCCAAATCCATTATCTCTATAATTTGCAGGCGTTTAGCGACATGATTACACTATGGGAAGACAAAGCCAGCGATGACTACCGAGATGCACTGTTAAAGGATGCGTGGACGCAGTATCGCGTGGCGGTTGCCTACGACAAATTGCTGCCATCACAATCCACAAACGCGGAAACCCACAAAGCGAAAGCCATTCAATTTTACCGCAATGCGTTCGAGGCGATGCCATTAAACACCGATTTCTTGGCTGAATATACAGGCGCAATGGTGAGAGCACTTCGAACAGAAGAAGCCAAACCCTTGATTTTAAAAGGACTAAAGCACCAACCCAAGCATGAGGGATTATTACTCAATTTGGGATATTGCTACTACACCGAAAAACAATGGGCATTGGCGATTAACACCTACCAAAAAGCCTTATCACTCAACCCCGAATCCCAAGCCACACTGAGTTTGATTGATTTGTACATCGCGGTAGGACAAAAAGACAAAGCCAAAGCCATGTACAACCGGGCCAAGCAATGGGCCGACCCAGCAATATTGCGTGGATGGTCGTTCTGAAACCCGCGAATTTCCAAACCAACTCCCTGATAATATTTGTATTTTTGTAAAGCATGCTAGATAAATTTGGAATCGCCAAGAGAATTGCACAGGAATTGCAAGACGGTTATTATGTAAATCTGGGAATCGGGATACCCACTTTGGTGGCCAACTACATCCCCGAGGGCATGGAAGTGGTATTACAATCCGAAAATGGGTTGTTGGGCATGGGTGCGTTTCCATTGGAAGGTGAAGAAGATGCAGATTTGATCAACGCCGGCAAACAAACCGTAACCATGGTGAAAGGTGCGAGCATTTTCGATAGCGCAACTAGCTTCGGTATGATCCGTGCAGGAAAGGTGGATTTAACGGTTTTGGGAGCCATGGAGGTGAGCGACAACGGAGATATCGCCAACTGGAAAATTCCAGGTAAAATGGTGAAAGGGATGGGCGGCGCGATGGATTTGGTGGCTTCAGCGAAAAACATCATCGTAGCCATGCAACACACCAACAAAGCGGGCGAAAGCAAATTGCTACCTCAATGCTCCTTACCCATTACAGGGCTGGGCTGCGTAAAAAAAGTAGTCACTGAACTCGGCGTATTCGACATCACCGAAAGGGGTTTTGAACTCAAAGAAATTGCTCCAGGAGTGAGCATCGAAGAGGTAAAAGCAAAAACGCTGGGCAGATTGGTGGTTGAAGGTGATATCAAAGAAGTCAACGTGCTTTGATTGGGATTACATCCCGGTATTGTACTTTTTATTCTTTTCCTTCGCCCGATCTTCGTATTTTTTGAATGCTTTCAAGGCGTAATAAGCAGTAACAAAAACGATGGCCGTAATCACCATCTCCCATACAAACATCTCTTGTTTGAATTTTTCCTTTGAATGCTCCTGAACGGCTTGCGTGGTTGAGGTTTCCATATCTTCTACTCTGCAAAGATAATACTTTCAACACCGTCATAAATTTTGCTTTTTTGCTCCTTTCGATGTGGCCGATGCAAAAAATGAGTTGTAAATTGCGGGTATGTCAGTCAATCAATACATCCAAGAAAACCACGATCGTTTCCTCAACGAACTGTTCGATCTTTTGCGCATTCCAAGTATCAGTGCAGACCCAGCCTACGCCGGTGATGTAAGAAAATGTGCAGAAACAGTGGCCGAACACCTTCGTAAGGTGGGTGCTGATAATGTGGTTTTGGAAGAAACTGCGGGTTACCCCATTGTATACGGTGAAAAAATCATCGATGCCAATTTACCTACTGTATTGATTTACGGACATTATGATGTTCAGCCCAGTGTTCCCAATGAATTGTGGGACACTCCCCCATTTGAGCCCACCGTGAGAGATGGTAAAATATACGCCCGTGGTGCTTGTGATGATAAAGGTCAATTTTTCATGCACGTGAAAGCCTTCGAAACCATGATGCAAACCAACACATTGGCTTGTAATATCAAATTCATGATCGAAGGAGAAGAAGAAGTGGGTTCCAACAACCTCGGAACCTATTGCAAATCTCACCGCGATAAACTTCAGGCCGATGTAATCCTCATCTCAGATACGGCATTGATTGCCAACGACATACCAAGCATCGATGTTGGATTGCGTGGTTTGAGTTATGTTGAAGTGGAAGTTACAGGTCCACGCATTGATTTGCATTCGGGCGTATATGGCGGCGCAGTAGCCAACCCCATCAACGCTTTGTGCACCATGATTGCCAGTTTGCACGATGAAAACAGACACATCACCATTCCTGGTTTTTACGATAAAGTATTGGAAGTTTCAGCTGCAGATCGCGAAGCGATGGCGAAAATCCCTTTCGATATCAACGAATATAAAAAGCATTTGAACATCGACGATGTGATGGGAGAAAAAGGCTTCAGCACAATTGAACGCACAGGTATCAGACCCACTTTGGACGTGAATGGTATTTGGGGTGGCTATATCGGTGAAGGCGCTAAAACTGTATTGCCTTCCAAAGCATTCGCCAAAATCTCCATGCGTTTGGTGCCCAATCAAATCAGCGATGAAATTACTGAGATGTTCCAGAAGCATTTTGAAAGCATCGCCCCAGCAGGTGTAACCGTGAAAGTAACGCCACACCATGGAGGCGAGCCCGTGGTAACACCCACCGATTCTATTCCATACAAAGCCGCATCTTTGGCTATGACAGAAACTTTTGGCGTAGAACCCATCCCTACACGTGGTGGCGGTAGTATTCCCATCGTGGCCCTTTTTGAAAAAGAACTTCAAACCAAAACTGTATTGATGGGATTTGGCTTGGATTCTGATGCCATTCACTCCCCCAATGAACACTATGGGATTTTCAATTACTTCAAAGGCATTGAAACCATTCCTCAGTTCTTCAAGCACTTCGCGGCACTGAATCAATAATGGCGCTTCTCCAAGGTCCGGTTTACGAAGCATATCGCTCTGAATTATTAAAGCGATACAAACACTTGTTGCGGAGCTTGGGTAAAAACCTACCCAAAGACAAAGTCAAAATCGTTCGTGATGCCTTTGATATGGCCGCACGAGCCCACGAAGGCACCGTAAGAAAAAGCGGTGAACCCTATATTTTCCATCCGCTCGCTGTTGCTGAAATTGCTGTAACAGAACTCGGCCTAGGTGTAACATCCGTTGTTTGTGCGCTTCTTCACGATGTAGTAGAAGACACAGACATCACCCTAGAAGACATTGAGCACCGCTTTGGACCCAATGTTGCGTCAATCATCGATGGACTCACGAAAATATCTACGGTCTTTGAAACGGTTGACAAAGACTACAGCATACAGGCAGAGAATTTCAAGAAAATGCTACTCACCTTGGGAGAAGATCTCAAAGTGATACTCATCAAACTCTGTGATCGATTGCACAACATGCGTACGTTGGGATCAGTTTCAGAGAATACAAAACTAAAAATTGCCTCTGAAACCCTCTTTATCTATGCACCGCTCGCCCATCGCTTGGGATTGAACGCCATCAAAACAGAAATGGAGGATTTATCGCTCAAGTTCACCAATCCTGGATTGTATCGCGAAATATCCGACAAACTCGTTGAAACCAAGAATGCCCGACAGCGATATGTAAAGGAATTCATCGACCCATTGAAATCGGAACTTGAAAAATCCGGATTGAATATCGTAGAAATCAAGGGGCGTCCCAAAAGCATTTACAGCATCGTGAAGAAAATGGAAAAGCAACAAATTCCATTTGAAGAAGTGTATGATGCCTTCGCAATTCGCGTTATCGTTGATTCTCCCCTCTTCCTCGAAAAAGCCGATTGCTGGAAAGTGTATAGCATCGTGGCAGACATGTATCGATCACATACCAACAGGCTTCGTGATTGGCTAAGCCATCCCAAAAGCAATGGTTACAGCGCACTGCACACCACAGTTTTAGGTCCCAAAGGCAGGTGGGTAGAGGTGCAAATCCGCTCAAAAAGAATGGATGATATTGCGGAACGCGGTTTGGCAGCACATTGGCGGTATAAAGCCGTTTCTAGCAAAACTGTATCTACGCCGCAAGATGTTGCGTTCGACAATTGGCTAGACGCTGTGAAAGAAACCTTATCGAACAGTGATCTGAGTGCCCTAGACCTTGTGAGCGAGTTCAGGACAAGCCTATTGGGTGAAGAGATTTATATTTTTACTCCCAAGGGCGATGTAAAAGCTTTACCCACAGGGGCCACTGCGCTTGATTTTTCATTTTCGATCCATACTGAATTGGGAAAACGAACCCTTGGAGCAAAAGTCAATAACAAGCTGGTATCTATACAATCTACCCTGAAAAATGGAGACATCGTTGAGATACTCACAACCAGTAAAAGTAGGGTTACGAGAGACTGGCTCGACATTGCCAAAACAGCAAGAGCCAAATCAAAAATTCGTGAAGCATTAAAAGCAGAACGCACTGTAAAGGCGAGGCAAGGTAAATTGGTCCTTGAACGATTATTTAGAAAGCACCAATTTCAATTCACAGATAGCAACATCAAGAAATTGATGCACCACTTCAAATACCAAGTTCAACCAGAATTTTTCCATAGTGTTGCTGAAGGCCAAATCAGGTTAAATCGTGAATTATTACAAAAAATCGTTCTCAAAAAAGCCATCGACACAGCAGAAATTGGCGAAAAACTGACCAATAAAAAAACCACATCCACCGCAACCAAACGAAAGAAATCGGACCAAATCATCATTGGCGATGATTATGAAATGCCCTATTCACTCTCCAAATGCTGTCATCCAGTTCCAGGTGATCCAATTTTTGGCTTTGTTACGGTTGGAGAAGGCGTTAAAGTTCACCGCACCACTTGTCCCAACGCCACACGATTGATGAGTCAATATGGCTACAGAATCATTCCCGCACAATGGCGCGGCGATGGTTACCAGAAAGCGTTTGATACAGCCATTGCAGTTCGAGGCATCGATGACGTAGGTATTGTAAGCCGAATTACTGACATCATTTCTAAGGACATGGAAGTAAACATGAAAAGCATCAATATTTCTAGCAATGAAGACGGAACTTTTGGTGGTAAAATTGAAGTGATGATTTACGACCTTCTACACCTAGAACAATTGATTGCCAAAATTAAAGCCACGCATAAATACATTGAAGTGATGCGTGAAGACTGATCTTATACCCACTCAAAACCACACAACATCCAAGACCTTATATGTTCACTGCACATTGACTTGAAGTCGATTTGACACATAAAAAAAAGGGCACCCAAATGGGTGCCCTTTTTTTATACAAAAGATAATTAACCTTCAAGCGCAGCAACACCACCCACAATCTCAGAGATTTCACGGGTAATGGCAGCTTGACGGGCTTGGTTATAAGCAAGTCTCAATGCACGCAACAAATCACCAGCATTTTCCGTAGCTTTATCCATAGCCACCATTCGAGCACCATGCTCAGAAGCCAATGAATCTAACAACGCACGATAGAACAGTGTGTTCAAACTGCGTGGAATCAAATCTTCCAAAATCGCCACTTTACCAGGTTCAAAGATATAATCTGATGATACAGAAGTGCTTTCGCTCACATTATTTGCGATGGGCAACAATTGCTCATTCACCAAAATCTGTGTAGCTGCATTTTTAAATTTGTTATATACAACCTCTACGCGATCGTATTTACCCAACAAATATGCGTCAATCACACTCTGCATAGCTGCAAATGAGGTTTCTGCACTTGAGTTTTGAGTCAATGTAACCAAATCAAGATTTACTTCATAACCAAAACGCTTCAAAGCTTCACCCCCTTTTTTTCCTACACACATCAAAGTCACGTTACCGGCTTTGTGGGCATCCGCATATTCACCATCTAACAAAGTACGCACACGTTTTACAACGTTGGCATTGAAGGCACCACACAAACCGCGATCGCTGGTTATCACCAACAATAACACTTTTTTGGCCTCACGGGCTTCAAAGTATCCGGCCAAACGATCATCTTCAGTACTATCCTTCAAATTGCCCATAATTCCCTGCAATTTTTCGGCGTACGGACGCATTCTCACAATGGCCTCACTGGCTTTGCGCAACTTGGTCGCAGAAACCAATTTCATCGCTTTTGTAATCTGCTGTGTGCTGATTGTAGACGATATCCTAGCTCGAATTTCCTTCTGATTGGCCATGATATAAAATTAGGCTGCGTAGTTCTTTGCGATTTCTTTGCAAGCTGCGTTCAACACGGCTTTCACCTCATCGTCGATCACACCTTTGCGCAATGCTTCGAGGGTATCCTTGTGTTTGGCATCCAAATACTCCAAATAAGATGCTTCGAACTCACGAATCTTATTCACCGGTACACTTCTCAACAAATTAGAAGTTCCCAAGTGAATGATGGCGATTTGCTTTTCTACAGTTACTGGACTAAACTGAGGCTGCTTCAAAATTTCTACGTTGCGAGAACCTTTTTCCAATACAGACTTAGTAGCCGCATCCAAATCAGATCCAAACTTCGCAAACGCTTCCAATTCACGATACTGCGCTTGGTCCAACTTCAATGTACCAGCCACCTTCTTCATCGACTTGATCTGAGCGTTACCACCCACACGAGATACAGAGATTCCCACGTTAATCGCAGGACGAATACCTGAGTTAAACAAGTTTGATTCCAAGAAAATCTGACCATCGGTAATTGAAATTACGTTGGTAGGAATATATGCAGATACGTCACCCGCTTGGGTTTCGATGATTGGCAATGCTGTCAATGAACCACCACCTTTTACCTTGCCTTGCAAGCTAACTGGCAAATCGTTCATGTTGCATGTAATGTGGTCTGATGAATTCAATTTACAAGCGCGCTCAAGCAAACGGCTGTGCAAGTAGAATACGTCACCAGGATATGCTTCACGTCCTGGAGGACGACGCAACAACAATGAAACCTCACGGTAAGCAACGGCCTGTTTAGACAAATCATCATAAACAACCAATGCAGGCAATCCCAAATCACGGAAGTACTCACCAATTGCACAACCAGCCATAGGCGCAAAGAATTGCAACGGCGCTGGAGCAGAAGCCGCAGCAGTTACAACCACAGTATAAGCCATGGCTCCGCTTTCTTCCAAAGCCTTAACCACCTGCTTAACTGTAGACTCTTTCTGTCCACAAGCTACATAGATACAATATACAGGGTTTCCTTTTTCGTAAAATTCTTTTTGGTTGATGATGGCATCCAAAGCAATGGCAGTTTTACCAGTTTGACGGTCACCAATGATCAACTCACGCTGACCTCTACCGATGGGAATCATCGCGTCAATCGCTTTGATACCCGTTTGCAAAGGCTCAGTTACTGGCTCACGAAACAATACACCTGGGGCTTTACGCTCCAAAGGCATTTCGAACAACTCACCAGAAATAGGACCTTTACCATCCACAGGCTCACCCAAAGTATTGATTACACGACCCAACATACCGTGACCGGCTCTGATCGATGCAATTTTTCCTGTGCGCTTTACCTTGTCGCCCTCTTTGATTTCTCCGCTGCTACCCATCAATACGGCACCAACATTGTCTTCTTCAAGGTTCAAAGCCACCGCGCGAACGCCGTTGCTGAATTCAACAAGTTCTCCGTATTGAACGCCCAAAAGGCCATAAATACGGGCAATACCGTCACCCACTTGGAGTACGGTACCTACTTCTTCTAAACTCGCAGCGGTATTAAAACCAGAAATCTGGTCTTTCAATATGCTGGAAATTTCGTCGGGTCTAATATTTGACATAACAGTTTTTTATGCGATTTGAAGGTCTTTTTTCAATTTAATAATTTGGTTCAAGATGGTAGCGTCATAAATTTTACCATCAAAAACGATGTTCATTCCACCAATAACCGATGGATCAATGCTCTGTTTCAGCACCACTTCATTGGCACCAGAAGTTTGAGCAACATATTTCTTAATTGCACCAAGGGCAGAATCAGACAAAGCCACAGCTGAAGTAACTTCCGCAGTAGTAATTCCTTTGTATCTGTTGTAAAGCACCATAAATGCATCTGTCATTGCAGGAATGAATGACTCCCGATGTTTGTCGGTCATCAACAACATCAACTGCTTCGACAAATCAGAGCAAGAAGCGAAAATTTTTGTCAGCGCCTCTTTCTTCACCGGTTTCTTCAACATGGGACTGTTTAAGAAAACGATTAAGTCTTGGCTACCTGCACAGGCCTGTTGGATGTTGAGAACATCCGCAACCACCGTGTCTACAGCCTTGTCTTCCAACGCCTTTTCAAAAAGGGCTTTGGCATAACGTCTGGCGATTTTAATTTCTGACATACAACAAACGCTGGTTTAGTTCAATTGTGAAAGTTGTTTTTCGATGATGGCTTGTTGGGCTTGATTGTTCTCCAACTGTTGTTGCATCAATTTTTCAGCAATTTGAACAGAAAGAACAGAAACCTCACGTTTCAATTCATCAATGGCCGCAGCCTTTTGCTTTTCGATTTCGTCTTGAGCACGAGTCATCAACTTTTTGGCTTCTTCATCGGCCACCGCTTTCGCGTCACCAACTATTTTGTCGCGCATTTCACGGGCTTCCTTTAATAAGGCATCACGTTCTTTGCGTGCTTCAGCCAAAAGAGATTCGTTTTCGCCTTGCAAGCGAATCATATCAGCTTTTGTTTTTTCGGCCAATGACAATGAATCCTCGATCGTTTGTTCACGATCGCGAATCGATTCCAAAATTGGCTTCCAAGCAAATTTTTTCAGGATAACAAGCAACAATGTAAATGTTACGAGCATCCAAAATACCAATCCTATGGCAGGTGTTACTAACTGCATTTCTTTTAGTTTTTTAAATAAAGGGATTGGGCCGAATGACCCAATCCCGTGGGTTTTTTACAAAAACAGAATCAACAAACAAACAACGATCGCGAAGAATACAGCACCCTCGATAAGAGCTGCAGCCACAATCATGTTTGCACGGATATCACCTACTGATTCTGGTTGGCGAGCGATAGATTCCATAGCGCTACCACCGATACGACCGATACCGATACCGGCACCAATAGCTGACAAACCAGCGCCAATAGCGGCACCCATTTTGCTGTACGCAGCGGCTGAATTGTCAACAGCTGCTTGAAGGAGAGTGTTCATGATACTCATAATTATTTGGTTGTTTTTTTATTAGGTTTTATTATTTTTTAGTGATGGTGTTCTTCAACTGCCATGCCTATGTAAATGGCACTCAGCAAAGTAAATACAAAGGCTTGTAAGAAAGCGACTAACATTTCCAACAAACCCATAAAAACAGTGAACGCAACGCTCAATGGACTCACAGCATACCCCAAACCTTGATTCATTGAACCGAAGATGAAAATCAAACTAAAGAATCCAAGGATGATAATGTGTCCCGCAGTAATGTTGGCAAACAAACGCAACATCAATACAAAAGGCTTCAACACAACTCCCAAAATCTCAATTGGAATGATGATTACATACATCCATACTGGCACATCGGGTAAGAAAATGTGCTTCCAATAATATTTGTTGCCGTTTAAATTTACAGTTAAAAAGATCACTAAGGCCAGCACCATAGTTACCGCAATATTTCCAGTCACGTTGGCTCCACCGGGGAAAATAGGAATCAATCCAAACACGTTGTTCACGAAAATGAAACTAAAAATCGTCAGCAACAATGGCATAAACTTATCCGTTTTATGTCCAATAGATGGCTTCGCAACATCATCTCTAATGAAAAGAATCAAAGGCTCAACCAAATTGTGAAATCCTTTGGGCGCCTTGCCTTTGTTCTTCTTGTATGAGTTGGCCATACCGATGGCGATAATCAATATTGTGAAGACGGCAATAAGCATGGCCACCACGTTCTTCGTTAATGAAATATCATAAATGGCCTCAGTATTATTGGCATCCGCCCAAACAACTTTTCCTTCCTCATTCAATTCAAAACCTTCGTAGGCAGCATGCCCATGTTCAAATCTAGCACTTGAAAACAAAGTAATGCCTTTGGATTCGGTGTATAGTATCACAGGCAATGAGATTGAAACGGATTCATGTCCTTCACCCCACAAATGCCAATCATGCGCATCTGCGATGTGTTCCATGATCATTTTACCAGGAGCAAATTTCTCAGGAGCATGTGCTTCACCATGCGTTGATGATTCATGTGCTTCCCCGGCGTGAGCCTTCTCATGCGATGAATCAGCCACGTGTGAAGTAACCTCCACATCTGAAACATTGCCCTCGTGGGCTGTATTCGATGCCGAATGATCTTTGTTAGCAAACGCAGAAACAGCAAAAAAAGCTAAAAAACCCGCCGCAACGAAACTTTTCCGAAATGTGGATGTAGTGAAGAATGTAGAAAAATCAGGCATTTTCTTTTTGTGGCCCATTATTTGAATCGGGGCGCAAATTACTACGCTTTTCAGACATTTCAAACAACAAAAACAAAAGAAAATACAAACAATACGCTGAAGCGAATGCCAAATCTGCTTTTCCCCTGTTCAAAAGCGTTATCAATAAGAAGGTTAACACCGCCAAAAGCCTCAACATACTTGATGTCATCGCCCTGCGAATCCATTGATTGGGATTGGCAATATTTGATTTACTGACATAATATCGCAAAGCCCAGAAAATAACAACCATGTAGGCCAATCCCACATAAGCATCCGTTGGTACAGACACTTTAGCACTCAACCAATCCGCTGCCCAGGTACTCAAACCCAGCATAATGCCCAAACCAACGATTTTTATATTGTACTCCCTCACAATTAAAATTTTTTCAAAATTACATACAAACTCACCCCTACCCCAATGATCGCCCCAAAAAATGTACCCACTGGAAATTTCCACACCCACTGAGAATCCACCCATCTCCCTAACAAAACAAACAATACAATCGTAGCAATCATCTCGAATGCGATGCCCGTGTATTTGCCAATTTCGCGCATCAAATCAAGGCTTTGTAGAACCGGCACCAGCCGCTGTTCCCGACGCAGGAACACTTACAGCAACATTCATAGTACAACGACCATTGAATTGCGCACCGGATTCAATCACCATTTTGTTGGTAATGATATCGCCATCAATTTTGGCGGTTGGTTTCAAATCCAACACATTCTTCACCGTGATATTTCCTTTGATGTGTCCGGCAATCGTTGCTGAGTCCGCTTCGATGTTTCCCAAAATCTTCCCTGTACCCCCAATCACCAATCTCTGTCCAACTTTTACGTTCCCTTCAATGGCCCCATCTACACGGAAATCTCCGTTCGACACCAAGTCTCCGGTAATTCGGGTACCCTGTCCGATGATGTTCAAAATTCCCTGCGACTGAGCCGCCTTTTCATTTTTCCCCGATCCTGATTGAAACATTGCCATAACTGCTGATTTGATGTTTCACAAATATATGAAACTAGCCACGCATTTTAAAACAACAAAACCGTCAAAATTCTCACACCCAACTTCATCGATCTCCCCGGCTCAATCAATCCACCTTGGGTCTGGCGGATGTGCTATCAAACTGCTCATCCTTGCCTTCCAAAATGGCATTCAACACCTCCTGCTTACTCCTTTGCACCTCCAACTTACGAGACATATCCTCAATTCTCTGATTGAGTTGTAATACCTCTTTTCTGCTTTCTTTGGTTACCGCATTCGGTAAAATAGCACGCATGGGCGTGTAAGCCAACAACAATAAAACAATCACTGTAAATGCCAACAACAAGCTCGAAAACAACATCAAAACATTCATTGGTGTTAATCGAACAGAAAAAACTTCGGCAAAAGTTGCATCGTTTATTAATACAAAACGATGTTTGTTCCGAAGATTGGCGATAATTTTGCGACGGCGTGAAATTTTGGACATTTTTATATGACTATCATCAATAAAAAATCAAAAATAGCGTTTTAACCCACACAAAAGAATGCGCATCGCACTGAATAAACTCATTTTTACACTGTTGATCATGCTTACCCTAATGATCAGCGCATGTAGCAATGAAGAATCATGGACATACAAAGCCTGGCACAATACCCTGGCCCACTACAATACATTTTTCAATGCTGAACAAAAATGGTTGGAAACCATGGAACTCACCCGGGAGGGATTTAAAGACGACTTCCGCAAACCCATCGTACTTTTCAATTACGGTAGCGCCGATGTTTTAAAAGGAAACCAAAGCGCGATGGATGAGGTAATTAAAAAAGCCTCTACCATGATAGACAAACACCCAAAAAGTCAATGGGTAGACGATGCTTACTTACTCAATGGAAAAGCCTATTTCCTCAAAGGCGAAATCAGCGCAGCCATTGATTTGTTTGAATATGTAAATAGCCATTTCAAAGACCCTGAAATCCAATTTGCTTCTCAACTTTGGATCGCTCGATGCCTTTACATCAAAGGCAAAACCACAGACGCCGAAGTATTGGTGCAGAACATTCTCAAAAACCCCGAATTCCCCAATGCACTTCAAGGTGATGCGCAATGGGTGTATGGATCATTACAATTTTCCTTGGGTAAATTCCAACAAGCCAAGGAACCACTGGAAAAAGCATTGAGTGCCACACGCAATCGAATGGACAAATATCGCTTGCATTTTGCCTTGGGTCAGTGTTACCAGTTCACCAAAGAATACGACAAAGCAGAAGCGCATTATGGTGTAATCGCAAGATTCAATCCCCCCTACGAATTGGCTTTTGCGGCTAGAATGGCTCAAGTAGATATACTTTCGGCCAAGCAAGACAATTACGCCAAAGCGAACAAAGTGCTACAAAGAATGCTCAAAGACGATAAAAATATCGACTACACAGGGCAGATTTACGTAAATATGGGCATCAATGAACTCAAAGCCCAAAATATCCCCATGGCCATGAAGCGATTCAACCAGGCCATACAACTCTCTACCAACAACGAGCATAAAACCAATGCCTACCTTGCAGTGGGTAATTACAACTTTTCGATGAGGCAGTTCCAAACTTCAGCCATTTATTATGATTCGGCCAATGCCATCATCGACAAGTCACACCCCAATTTTGAAGAAATCGTACAGAAGAACGACATCCTCAGCGATCTTTTAAAAGAGGTCATGACCGTTTATAACAACGATAGTTTGTTGAGAATGGCGAAAGACCCCACATGGCGATCAGAAAAAATCGCTCAAGCCATCGACAAAGAAAAAAAGGAAGCCGAAGCAGCGCAAAAAGCACAAGCATTGGCCCAAGCGAGAAAAGATAACAGTGGAATGCCTCCCGCCGGGGGATTTGGTGGTATGGGTGGGGCACCCAACGACATGCCCGCAATGAGCAGCGGCAATTCATCCTTCCCTTTTTATAACGCACTCAACAGAAGCAAAAGTTCTCAAGAATTTCAGAAAATATGGGGTGCTCGCGAAAACAAAGACAACTGGAAATACGCCGCCAAAAAAACCGCTTCCGATGAAAATCTGAATACCAATTCAGATACAGCCCAAAAACAAAAATCAAATCCAAGTGCAAAAGACAGTTTGCCGGCCAACATCCCAGCCAACATCGCCGAGGGAGAAAAGAAATATTACGCAAACCTGCCGCTAACAGAAAAGCAACAAAAGCAGGCACTACTCGAAATCGAAAAAGCCCTGTTCGAAGGGGGTAAAATTTATCAAGACAGACTGCAAGAATACAACGAGGCCATTCGCTTATTTGTAGAATTGGTTACCCGATTCCCTTTCAGTGAAAACATTCCTCAGGCACTTTACGAATTGATTAAGGTCAATCGACTCATTGGCGACTATTCACAAGCCGATGTTTGGAAAGCCAAACTCTTATCCAATCATCCCAAAAGCGTTTATGTGAGGATGCTTGAAACCGGAGGGTCTCTTTCCGATGTCGCAAAAACAAATTCTGGGAACCAACAAATCGATAGCTTGTTTGCACTCATGCTCGGGGCTTACAATGCAAATCAATTCAATGTTGCGTTGGACATTAAAAACAGGGCCGACAAAGATTTTGCTGGAAATCAACTCCAAACGAAATTTGATTATTTACAAGCATTGTGCTTCATCAAATCCGGAAATTCACCCAAAGGAATAGAGTTGTTAGAGCAATTGGTCATAGACTATCCCAGCAGTGAAATCGCTTTGCGCGCCAGAGACATTATCGAGGCAAATACCAGGCTCAAAGCTGAAGCAGCGGCGGCCAACGCACCCAAATCCGAGGCCACCGTATCATTCACGGCAGCCAAACCCGGCGAAACCATTGATTGTATCTTCACATTTTCTAAAGGGACCAATACAAACATGATTCGCGCTGCGTTATCGGATTTCGGAAAAACCCAGTTTTCATTTGAGAATTTATTGGTAAATCCAAGTACCGCTGTAGGCAGTCAAAACGTCATTCGCATTTCCCAATTCAGCAAGCCCGAAGTGGCCAAAGAATTTGTGGCCTTTCTACAAAAATCAACCAGTTTCTTCGCGGAAAAAGGACTGTACGAATACAATGCGATGTGGATTTCAGAATCCAATTATTTGTATCTAACCAAATCTTTGGATTTGAATGGTTATCGTGCTTTTTTTGAAAAGCAATAACGCATCAGATTACACCACGGGGCATGTAAAAACTGCGTATATTCGCAATTGATTCATGGCCGCTCCAGAGTTTAAATTCACGTTCATCAAACGCTTTTGGCAAATCCTCATCGGAGGTACAATTGGCGTATTCCTTCTCTTTCTTCTTGTCAGCTTTGGCTTATTCGGCGACATGCCCGATGTGGAAGATCTTGAGAACCCCAAAAATGCCTTGAGCTCGGAGATTCTGGGCGATGACGGCTCACTCATTGGTAGTTTTTACCTAGAAAACCGAATCAACACAGCCCACAAAGACATTGCGCCATGTGTTTTTCAAGCACTGGAAGCCACCGAAGACGTTCGTTTTAGATCTCACTCAGGCATCGATGTGAGAGGAACCATTCGGGCTGTTGTGGCTTTGGGACAAGATGGCGGTGCCTCTACCCTCACCCAGCAGTTGTCTGAAAATTTGTTTTACCGTTTCCAAAAGCCTTCCACCAAAATTGGCATGGTGATGCAAAAATTCAAAGAATGGGTCATTGCCGTTGAATTGGAACGCAGATACACCAAAAACGAAATCATCACCATGTATCTCAATACGGTGCCTTTTTCTGGAATCTCTTTTGGTATTGAATCGGCCTCCAAGGAATTTTTCAACAAAAAGCCCAAAGACCTTCACATCGAAGAAGCCGCAGTATTGATAGGCATGTTGAAGGCCAACCACCGCTACAACCCCAAATTCAACCCAGACAAATCGCTTGCTCGGAGAAATACGGTCTTGGAACAAATGAACAAATACGATTTCCTTTCAGACGATAGCACCGAATTACTCAAAAATAAACCCATCAAAATCAATTACCGCAGTGCCGAAATGGATGGCATGGCGCAATATTTCAAATATTATTTGGGCGAGTATCTAAAACCATGGTGTAAGGAAAGAGGGATCGATTTATACCGAAGTGGTTTGAAAATCTACACAACCCTAAACCCAAAATTACAACAGTATGCCGAAAAAGCCGTTCAAACCCACATGCCAGATTTGCAATCGCAATTCAACAAAAGTTGGGGCAAGGAAAAACCTTGGCGATACGTGACCACACGAGCCGTAATCCCAGGTTTCATTGAAAGCGCACTCAAACGAACCGATCGATACAAAGCACTCGCAGAAGAAATGGGCGATGACTCTGCCAAAATCATCGCGGAGTTGAAAAAACCCATCAAAATGACCGTCTTCTCGTGGCGTGGAGATCTGGATACTTTTATGTCGCCCTACGATAGTATGTCGTACATCAAAAAAGTCCTAATGGCAGGATTTATTGCCATTCAACCCGAAACTGGGCATGTAAAGGCTTGGGTTGGTGGTGTGAATCACAAATTTTTCAAATACGACCACGTAAACAAAAGAGCCCGCAGGCAAGTGGGATCCACGTTTAAACCCATTGTTTACGCCACCGCGATGGATATCAACCAAATGACACCCTGCACGGAATTCCCCCGTGAACGCACCGTGTTTGTGAGCAATGGCGAAGAATGGAGTCCGCGCAACGCCGATGGGAAATCGGGTGGCGTATGGACGATGACAAAAGGCTTGGCACTATCAGACAACCTAATTACGGCACAAGTAATGAAAAGCTTGGGCGAGGATGCACCAGAGATTGTGGTAAAATTCGCAGAACGATTGGGTATCGAAGAGAACCGAATCCCGAAAGTGCCATCGATTTGTTTGGGAACCATGGAATTGTCGCCCTTCGAAATGGCCAGCGCCTATTCAGCATTTGCAAACAACGGACTTTGGGTAGAACCCACTTTCTTGGTGAGAATTGAAGACAAAAATGGCAATGTTTTGGAAGAATTCAATCAGCCGAAAACAGACCAAGTATTGAGCGCTGGAAAAGCCTATATGATGTTCAGAATGTTAGAGAATGTGGTAAATGGCGGAACGGGTAGTAGAATCCGTGGTGGTAAATTTGCCATCGAAGGTCATATCGCCGGCAAAACTGGAACCACACAAGGATCTGCCGATGGTTGGTTTATGGGCCTTACCAAAAACCTCGTATGCGCAACCTGGGTTGGAGCCGATGACCCAACAGTTAGAATCAGAGGATCTCTCATTGGTCAAGGTTCCAACATGAGCTTGCCCATTTATGCTTATTTCCTCAAAGCTGCCTTAGCCGATAAATCCACCGGGATTTTAACCGATGCCCTAGATATGCCCGAAGGCTTCGATCCAAGTATTTTGGATTGTACCCGGCGAGCCGAATCAGAAACCCAACAATCACCAGCAAATATTCCAGGGTTGGGCGAATAAGTTGCTTTTGTTAAATTGTTTTGTTATATTTGCACCCCTTAAAAAGTAAAAAATTCTCATGAAACCCAATACTCATCCTTCAAGTTACCGCAAAGTTGTATTCAAAGACATGAGCTGCGACCACAGCTTCATCGTTCACAGCTGCGTAAACACCAAAGAAACTACTGTGTGGGAAGATGGCAACGAATACCCATTGTACAAATTGGAAATTTCGTCTATGTCACACCCATTTTACACTGGAAAGCAGAATTTGATCGACACTGCGGGACGTATCGACAAGTTCATGAAGCGTTACAACAAAAAGTAATTTGTTGTCGTTTAGAAACTGACTCTATCAAAAAGCCAACCCAACGGGTTGGCTTTTTTGTTTTTGGTGTAAATTTGCTTTATGATCCTTCAGTTTACAGAACCACAGCAAATCGAAAACCTATACCCCCTCACGCTAACCCGCCCTGCGGCCGACTTGAGATGTGGCATACTTACCGTAGCTGAAAAATGGGTGCACGATTTGGGTGTGCCTGCAAACAACACAGGATTTATTACCCGAGATTATCTACAACACCCCGATGGCCGTTTCAATAACATTGCAGAATCCTTTCAAAATTCAATCGCCCTGCAAATCAACGGGAGCGCAATCCCCAACCCCGGCGTGATTGAGAAAGTAAAACAACTTCAACCCGGCCAAATGCTCACCAAAGATGGCAAGAACATCGCCGTGTGCATCAACCAACCTTCTCAACAGAACCATTTGTTATCGCCTGACCAACCGGAAAACATCGAATGCGAATGCCAAATCGATTGGCTCGATAGACCTTTTCACATTTTCTCCCTCAACGGCAAAGAAATCATTCAAGATTTTGCAAGAATTACCGCGGGAAGAACGAGCGCTACCCTATCAAACTCAAACCAAACCATCGGCAGCTTCCCCATTTTCATTGAAGAAGGTGCCAAAGTTGAATGCAGCACACTCAACAGCAACGAAGGCCCCATTTACATCGGAAAAAACGCAGAAATCATGGAAGGATCACTCGTGAGAGGTCCGTTAGCCCTGTGCGAAGGCGCCGTATTAAAAATGGGTAGCAAAGTGTACGCCTCCACCACCTTGGGTCCCTATTGTGTTGCCGGTGGCGAAATTTCCAACGTGGTGTTTTGGGGATATAGCAACAAAGGTCATGACGGATTTTTAGGCAATGCGGTTTTGGGTGAATGGTGCAACATTGGAGCCGACACAAATGCATCCAATTTGAAGAACACCTACGATGAAGTGAAAGTTTGGAATTATGCCTCAGGGCGATTTGAGCGCAGCGGTCAGCAATTCTGTGGACTAATCATGGGCGACCACAGCAAATGCGGCATCAACACCATGTTTAATACAGGAACAGTTGTGGGTGTGGGTTGTAACCTGTTTGGCGCTGGATTTCCCCGTCAGTTCGTACCCGATTTTAGCTGGGGCGGTGCCCAGGGTTTCGTTACCCATAAGCTCGATGCGGTGCATAAAACGGCTGCATTGGTGCTTCCACGACGAAAAAAGGTATACGGTGAATTCGAAAAAAATGTCATGGAATCTGTTTTCCAACTCACCGAGTCGCTTCGCGGCGAAGGTTAAAAAACACGTTCAAAACCATTCCCAACAATACCAAGCCCATCCCGGCGTATTGTAGCCATTCGTAGGATTCATCGAACAGAAACACACCAAAACTGGCGGCCCAAACTATCCCTGCATAGCTTATCCCCGACACTATGGATGCTTTTTCGTCTTGATAGGCACGCGTCATAAAGAACTGACCGAGCTGCGTTGTAACGCCCGTTGCCAATAACCACAACCATTCAGCACCCACCGGCATCCTCCAAGGGCCATTGCCCATCCATAAGGCCAAAAAAGCCAAAGGCAGGGTAACCAATGGGAAATAAAACACCACCACATTGGGATTTTCCAGATTCTTCAACCTGCGTATGGTATTATACGCAAAAGCAGAAAACAATGCCCCGCCCAATCCCGCGAGTATCCCATAAAAAGTCACATCGGCAGAAACGCCATTCACCACCACCACCCCAATCATACACATCCCAAAAAACACATAACTCAACGGATGATTCTTTTCATCTCCTAGAGCAACAGCCACCAATGTGGTTAGAATGGGCGACAAATAATGTATCACAATGGCATTGCCCAAGGGCATCACTTGCAGCGTATAGAAATAACAAAACAACCCAATGGAACCAAATAAGCCCCTCATGGCCAGTAGTTTGGGATTCTTGCCCCAGGGCGATTGTTTTAGTTGAAGCAGAACGGTTAAACTCAGGATGATTTGTACCACTGCCCTGAAAAACACAACCTCTGATACGGGCATGTGATGAACAAATTTCACCGACACGTTCATCAAACCAAAGGAAAGCGATGCCAACAACATCATCCAAACACCGCGCGATACTTTCATCTAGCAAAGATACTTTGAATGGGAAGAAATCAGGGCAAAACTGAACAATTGCCCCAATAAACCACAATAAAAAAGGGCCTAACGGCCCTTTTTTACAATTACTCTATACGATTAAATAGAACTTTATTTCAATTACAATGCAGCGTTCATGCTGCGAACAGCGGCGGCACTCTTTTCAAACTCAGCCTTCTCAGCTTCATTCAATTCGATGTTCACAATGCGCTCCCATCCGCCTTTGCCCAATATCACTGGCACGCCGATGCAAATATCGCTCTGGCCGTATTCACCGTCCAAAGACACGCAACATGGCATCATTTTCTTTTGATCGCAAACGATGCTTTGAACCAACACACTTACCGCAGCACCTGGCGCATACCAAGCACTGGTTCCCAACATTCCTGTCAATGTAGCACCACCCACCATGGTATCTGCTTTCACTTTTGCCAACACGTCTTCAGACAAAATTTCAGAAACCGGAATGCCTTTGTAAGAAGCCAAACGAGTCAAAGGAATCATGGTAGTATCGCCATGTCCACCAATCACCATACCATCTACATCTGATGCTGGGCAACCAATGGCTGTAGACAAATAGTATTTGAAACGCGCAGAATCAAGTGCTCCACCCATACCAATGATTCTGTTCTTTGGCAAACCTGAAGTAGTTTTGGCCAAGTAAGTCATGGTATCCATTGGATTACTCACAATCACAAAAATTGCATTGGGTGAATGTGCCAAACAGTTTTCCATCACCGTTTTCACAATACCAGCATTGATGCCGATAAGCTCTTCACGGGTCATACCGGGTTTACGGGGAATGCCACTGGTAATAACAACTACGTCGCTACCTGCAGTCTTTGAATAGTCATTGGTGCTACCGGAGATACGTGTGTCGAAGCCATTCAATGCAGCAGTTTGCATTAAATCCAAGGCTTTTCCTTCTGCAAAATTCTCTTTGATGTCTAACAGCACTACTTCCGCTGCGAAATTCTTGATGGCGATGTACTCCGCACAGCTTGCGCCTACGTTTCCTGCTCCGATTACACTAATTTTACTCATGGCGATGTGATTTTTGTATTTGGTAGCGCGAATTTACAAAAACTAAAATGATCTTTTGCGAAAATTCCAACTCACTTACTTTTATTAAAATTATTCCATCCAACTCACTTACTTTTGCACACTCAAACCAATTTAAAACAAAAACAAAAGTGAAAAACAAGTACGTTGACCTTATCAACCAAACGTTTTACTTCCCCACGGAAGAATTCAAACTCGACAACAATGACAACTTGGAATTCCACGGAATACCAATGATGGACTTGATTGAACAGTACGGAACACCACTAAAGTTCACCTACTTGCCCAAAATTTCTGAAAACATCCAGAAAGCACGCACGTGGTTCAATGTCGCCATAGCCAAGGCAGATTACCAAGGCAAATACTATTACTGTTACTGCACCAAGAGCAATCACTTTTCACACGTGATCGACGAAGTGCTAAAAAACAACGTGCACATAGAAACCTCGAGTGCATTCGACATCAATATCCTCGAAAACCTCTACGAGCAAGGCAAAATCAGCAAAGACAAATTTGTTGTTTGCAACGGCTTCAAAAGGGAAAATTATATTGAGAACATTGCTGGTTTGATCAACAACGATTGGACCAATGTAATCCCAGTAATGGACAACAGCAATGAAATTGATTTACTCACCAAATACACCGACAAACCCGTAACCGTAGGAATTAGAATCGCCGCCGAAGAAGAACCCAAGTTCGAATTCTATACCTCCAGATTGGGCATCGGATACAAAGACTTGGTTAATTTTTATCGCACCAAAGTAAAACGGAACAAAAATGTAAAGTTGAAAATGCTTCACTTTTTCATCAACACCGGCATTTACGACACCGCATACTACTGGAATGAACTGCACAAGTGTTTAAAGGTTTATTGCGAACTCAAACAAGAGTGCCCTGACCTCGATACGCTAAACATCGGCGGTGGCTTTCCCATCAAAAACTCCCTCACATTTGATTACGATTATGAATACATGGCTACGGAAATCGTGAGTCAAATCAAGCAAGTGTGCGCCGAAAACAACATCCCTGAACCAGACATTTTCACAGAATTTGGCTCGTTCACCGTGGGCGAATCTGGCGGCAACATCTACTCTGTGTTGGATCAAAAATCGCAGAACGATCGTGAAAAATGGAACATGATTGATTCCAGCTTCATGACAACCCTCCCCGATGCTTGGGCCATCAACAAGAAATTCATCATGTTGCCCATCAATCGTTGGAACGAAGAGCAGGAACGCGTACTACTCGGCGGGATCACTTGTGACAGCGATGACTACTACAACTCAGAGCAGCACGTAAACGCCATCTATTTACCCAAATACGACCCAGCAGACCCACTATATCTTGGATTCTTCAATACGGGAGCCTACCAAGAGAGTATCGGCGGCTATGGAGGTATTCAGCACTGTTTAACCCCAGCACCCAAGCATGTGATCATTGAAAGGGATGAAAACGGAGAGCACCACTTTAGGCTATTCTCCAAAGAGCAGAGTTACAAAAGCATGCTCAAGACCCTGGGTTACATGTAATACAGACTGCGAAAGATTGTGCGATAAATGCGCCAATGCGTCCATAAACGCCCAATCCACTGCCGCTCATTGAGTTAAATTCACCGCGCTATATCGCCGTGAATCCCAACCCAAATTTTGATGTTATTTTATCAAAAAATTACACAATTAAGCAACCCGAACACGAACAAAATCGTGAACTTTGTGTTGTAAATCTATTATTATGACTGAATCACACTATAAAGAAAACGGGGGCGAAGCAAAGTGCCCTTTCAATCATGGCAACATGAAAAAAATGGCTGGCGGTGGCACCCAAAACCAAGACTGGTGGCCCAACCAACTTAACTTGAATGTACTGCGTCAGCACAGCAACCTTTCAAACCCTTTGGGTGAGGATTTCAACTACGCCGAAGCGTTTAAATCGTTGGATTATGCAGCCCTGAAACAAGACATCATGGATGTAATGACCACCTCTCAAGATTGGTGGCCCGCAGATTACGGACATTATGGTCCATTCTTCATCCGTATGGCATGGCACAGCGCTGGTACTTATCGCACTTCTGACGGTCGCGGTGGCGCCGGTGCCGGTATGCAGCGTTTCGCGCCATTGAACAGCTGGCCCGATAACACCAACTTGGATAAAGCACGCTTGCTGCTTTGGCCCATCAAACAGAAATACGGTCAAGCCATTTCTTGGGCCGATTTGATGATTTTGGCAGGTAACTGCGCCCTGGAATCAATGGGCTTGAAGACCTTTGGATTTGCTGGCGGTCGTGCCGATGTCTGGGAACCCGAAACCGTTTATTGGGGTTCTGAGCGTGAATGGTTGGCCGACAAACGCTACAAAGGCGATCGCGAACTAGAGAATCCTTTGGCGGCCGTTCAAATGGGATTGATTTATGTAAACCCAGAAGGCCCTAACGGCAATCCCGACCCTATCGCTTCAGCCCGCGACATCCGTGAAACGTTCAAGCGCATGGCGATGGACGATTACGAAACCGTTGCATTGATTGCTGGTGGACATACTTTCGGTAAAACACACGGTGCTGCCGACCCAAGCAAACACGTTGGACCAGAGCCTGCCGGTGCAGATATCGCCCAGCAAGGCATGGGATGGAAAAACACTTTCGGTACAGGTAACGGTGGTGACACCATCACCAGCGGATTGGAAGGCGCTTGGACCACTACCCCAACCC
>JACCDO012318940.1_pt1 | contig 97062 bp, 85 predicted proteins | sample 7446101 | NCBI WGS metagenome assembly JACCDO01 (sample SAMN15323440, study PRJNA562643) | freshwater metagenome | isolation source: river surface water | place: USA:Blue River Watershed | collected 2017-08-16
GCCACTTGCTCTTGCGCAGCAGCAACCTGGTCAGCCACTTGCTCTTGCGCAGCAGCAACCTGGTCAGTGACAGCAGCAACCTGGTCAGCCACTTGCTCTTGCGCAGCAGCAACCTGTTCCGTCACAGCAGCAACCTGGTCAGCCACTTGCTCTTGCGCAGCAGCCACCTGGTCAGCCACTTGCTCTTGCGCAGCAGCAACCTGTTCCGTCACATCAGCAACCTGGTCGTTCATCGTAGTTGCAGCCCCTTCAGCAGCAGCATAAATGTTATCAAGCGCCAATGCACTTGCCGTCTCAACTTCAACATCCACATCTGCCGAAGTAACATTCTCCTGAATGTTTTCGGCCAAACTTTCACTTGCTACAGGTTCAACAACCTTCTTCTTTCTTGGAGCGGGCATTTATAGTATGTAAATAATTTGTTTTTAAGTATTTACAAACTTTAATTAGAAACTGCATTTCTTACACGTTGTAGAGGTCTAACAATTGCTACCTTGTGTGTCTATTTTCGCCGTAGAATTGTTTGGGCAGCATCCGTATCTGGTGCCTGCGCACCCACCAATTGATTTGGGCGGTTTGGGGCCCGGCCCTGGAATCGGTTCGGGATTAGGCCCAGGAGTTGGGTATGGAGGGCGAGGTCTATAGCCAGGACAATTTGTTCCAAAGAAGTTAATTTTTGAGTTCACTCCGTCGGGACAACAACCAAACTCGGTTTGAGAACATGTCGCAAAAGCAGGCGCAGGTACAGGTATTATCGTTATGTGATTCAACGCTATTAGAAGAATCAACGCAATCGCTAAAATAATAATAATTGAGCTATCCATGGTATATATTTAGACCTGAAAATATTATTAAGAGAAAGAATAATAAAAATAAATAGAATGATATAGTAAGGGATGAAATTATCTAAAAATAGTAAGGATCTCATGCTATTTTTTACGAAAAATAAGCATATAAATACTGTAAAACAAACTAACCGAACTAATGACATATTAACCGAATTGTACAAGGATATTTACGACGCATATGTATTTGTAAATAGCCTCAAGCGCGACGTGTATTATACCATTACAACCAAGAAAATTGTTAATACAAGTCAAATACCCCAACCAAAAACATTTAATGCAAACAGCTTTCCTGATGCGGTGCGGGCACATATTGACGAGGTTGCTGCCTTCGAAATTACATATACATTTTCTCTCTATAGTCGCACTGTTAAACTAATTTTTGTAGTGGAAGATGCGAACGCCGAGCTTAAGATGTCGATGTTTAACAAGTATGTTGACGCAATTGTTATGTGGCTATACATATTAAACCTATATGCTTCAAAACAATGTGCCAACACACTAACCGTATATTTTTATTTTACATCACTTGAAAAGACGCTTCCATCAACAAATATTTCTATACTTGATGAGATGAGCGTGAATACTGCTTTCACAAGAACGTGTCCGACGGATTCCGAAATAGTTGTGTTTAGGCAAGAAGAGTGGTTTAAGGTGTTTATCCATGAAACATTTCATAATTTCGCACTTGATTTCTCCGATATGAACAATCATGAGGTCCATCAGTGCATCCTAAACATTTTCAAGGTAAAATCCGACGTTAACCTGTATGAGGCATACACTGAATTTTGGGCTGAAACCATGAATGCATTGTTCTGTAGTTTCTTTTCCCTAAAAAATAAAAAGCATGTCGAGGAGTTTCTGGTCCATGCCGAATTCTTTATGAATTTTGAACGGACCTATAGTTTTTTTCAATTAGTAAAAACGCTTAACTTCATGGGTCTGTCATACCAAGACCTATATTCGTCAACAGGTCGTAGCCGAATGCTTCGTGATAATTTATACAAGGAAAAGACAAACGTGTTGGCATACTATATCATAAAAACAATCCTTATCAACAACTATCAGGACTTTTTATTATGGTGTAAAAAGAACAATTTTTCTCTCTTAAAGTTCAACAAGACACTTGCGAATCAGCGGGAGTTCTGTGCCTTTATTGAACACAAATATAAACGGCTTAGCATGTTAACTGCGATTGCTGAGACGAGGCGGTTTATAAGTACTATAGGAAATAATGCAATATCTCCAAAATTGAATTACATTTTATCAAACATGCGGATGAGTATTTGCGAGCTGGGATAACTCGCTGACTGGTTGCGGTGAATGACAGTTTAAAATAAAATTGACATCCGTGCGGAACCCAATATAGGATGCAACATTCAAATAATCATCACCATATAAAGATGGGGATCCGGAACCTAAATAGTTTCCTACGGGATAATGCCTCCTCCGCGATAAAATTTATAAATATCGCGGAGATGTCAGGCAAAAAAATTGCAGTGGATATAAGCATCTACATGTATAAGTTTGCATCAGATGATTCTCTAATTGAGAATATGTATTTGATGCTATCGGTGTTTCGACACTATAACATAATTCCTATATTCGTATTTGACGGGAAACCTCCCTCCGAAAAGAAGGAGCTACTAATCAAACGCCGCGAGGATAAGAAGGAGGCAGAAGATGAATATTATCGGTTAAAAAAAATTCTTGAAAATAATCAGAACATGGACGAAGCCGATAAACAGGATATTATTTCTAACATGGACAATCTGAAAAGAAAGTTTGTTTGCGTTAGTAGAACTGATACTGAATCGGTAAAGGGTCTTATTCGCGCATGTGGGGCGACGTATTGTGATGCTCCAGGAGAAGCCGATGAGTTATGTGCAATACTGGCAGTTAAAGGGAAGGTGTGGGCTTGTTTAAGCGAGGATATGGATATGTTTGTTTACGGGTGTCCGCGAGTAGTCAGATACCTTAGTTTGTTAAACCACACTGCGGTTTTATATGATACGCGAAGGATCCTGGAAGTCCTCGATGTAACTCAGACGGAATTACGAGAAATTTGCATTCTATCCGGGACCGATTATAACCGGGCAAATGATGACTGTAAAAATGCTCCAACACTACATGAAACGTTGAAGCATTTTAAAAAATATCGTAAGGATAAAACGGAATTGGGATTCTATGATTGGCTAATCGAGAAAACCCATTATATTCATGATTACGATATTTTAAAAAGAATTAATAGTATGTTTGACTTTAGTCGCGCGGACTTGAACCTAAACAAGTTTGAAGATATTAGAATTGCAAATGGTATAACAGATAGAGATGAAATTGCAAGTATATTACGGACGGATGGATTTATATTTCCGCCGCGGCATACACATGTGCACTTTTAAGCTGCTCTGCTCTAAATGAATATAGGAGTGTCAATATTCACAAACGTTCCCGATGAAAATTGCGGAATCTGAGTGAACTCCGACGTTTTTAGTTTGTCTCTCATTGATTTTATTAGTTCCCTCCAGGTGCAACCTGTTTTTTCTTTCGCAGCCTCCAGTAAAGACCACGTCATTGCACCTGATGCCTTATTGTTGATAAATGCATCTGCACTTGTTTGGTTGTCTGTGCAGCCACTAATCATAAACACATTTCCCTGCGTTTCAAGTTGTTTATCGTTTTCCGTATAATTGTCGTAATTGAGGCTGTCCAGATATTGATATTTGAGGTCCAACACTGAACCGCTGAAGCAGCTGTCAAACATTGCGAACAATGTGGCGCCTGGTTTTAAGTGGGTTTGTATTAACGCCTTAAGTTCGTCGTCAACAATACCCTGTAAGTCGCAAGATACAATCATTTCATCCCGCCCATCAGTTTCGTCACTATTTCTATCAAGTGTATAGAAGCCGTGGCCGCTATAACAGAAAAATAATAGATCATCAGATTGGGAAGTAGAGAGAAGTCGTTTAAATTCTTCTAAAATGGTTGCGCGGGTGGGTTTCTTCGGCGTTAAATCTGTAACGACACTAATATCAGAAAATCCGGCATTTGTTATTCTCTCTTTAATCGACATAACATCATTAATACAGCCAAATAGTTCGTTCGTTGTTCCTATATAATTGATGCCAACCAAGAGAGCCCGCTTACGCTTTGCGGGTTTAACTGTGGGTGGGGCAAAGTTTTGAACGGCAAGTTTGTTTTTGTTAAACGCGTCGCCGAGGGCAGCCGCATCCTTGTTATATTGGGCGACTAAGTTATTGATTCTCGCCTGTTTTATGTTAACTGTGATGCGCGCATTTTGAACACCTCTAACATTTGCTACAAGTGCAGAATACATGCGAGATATATTTGCATTATATATGTTTTGCAACGCACGAATTCTCTTTTGCTTATAAATAGCCAATTCGTTACTCATTATATACTATGTTTATAATTTAAGTTTTTCAAAATTATTCACTATAAATTATGTGGTCTTGCAGACCGTATAATTCTTTGTTTTGATTTTTATTTGCCCTTATGGGCTATTTCTGTCTTTTTATTTTGTTTTATTTATTTTGTTTTATTTATTTTGTTTTATTTATTTTGTTTGTTGTGCATTGGTTTATGCAGAGGTCTCAGCCTTCACCGCCTTGGCGAAGTGAGGAGACATGTACTTCTGGAGGTTGAAGTAGGTCAACTCATCGGTCTTCTTGAGCTTGAGAAGGGCAGCAAGCTTGGTGTCAGGGTTGATCTTGCGACCATTCTCCTTGTCCTGCAACTTGTGAGCGCGGATGTAAGTGTTGATCTCACGGGTAACATCAGTGCGGGCCATCTCGGAGCCCTTGTCCTTTCCGAGGAAGGAGGCGAGCTCGTCAGAGATCTTGGTGGGCTTAACAAAGCCAGAGGGGGCACGGTTGCCAGCCTTGCGCTTGCGCTTGGAGGACTGCTTCTGGGCAGTCTTGACCTCACGAGACCACTTCTTCTCGAGGGTTCTGTACTCAGTCTTCAAAGAGGAGATGAGGGCACCAAGCTGCTGCAACTTGGCAAGGAACTCAACGGATTGGTCAGCGAGGGGGGTCTCAGCATCAGCTGCGACCTCGGCAGCGGGGGCAGCCTCAACAACAGGGGCAGCAACAACGGCAGGCTCAGCAGCCTTGGCCTTCTTGGCCTTCTTCTCGGCAGCGGGGGCGGCAGCAACAACGGGGGCAGCAGCGACTTGTTCAGTCTCGGTCTTGGTGGAGGTAGTCTTCTTAGGCATCCTATTATACTATATACTGGGATTTACTTTTTAAGTGATTTAACGCGTATAATATATATTGTTACGATAGTATGGTAATGTAGGTTTAAATGTATAATTTACCGGGAGCTACATAAAATTAAAAGTACCCAAAAGACTGATAAAGCCAAGGTAGCGATGTAGCAGCAGCTTCATTGACTAAAGTTAAAGAACCAAGTATGTAATATGCTCCCAAAGATTTACTGTCATTGTCTATTCCATTATTAATAAATCTCTCTAAAACTTCCAATATCACTTTTTTAACGTTCCATATGTTTTCCTCCGTGTAAATGTAGTGCATCCCCAAATTCCTAAATGGATCTCCGTTTGGTGGACATATATTCCGTTTTGTTTCGTTTGTTATTTGAGCCCGGTAGTTCCAGATGTCTGTGAGCTCTCGCATAAATTTAATTAAGGATATCCGATTCAAAGAGAGAAACCATCGAGGGTCAGAATAATTCCCTAATGCGTCTATAGCCTGAAATAGACCCAGTGCTCGTAATTCAACCGCTTTTTCGTTTGTAATAACAGGAATCTCATCATCATAATGCATGTTAATGTGAATCCCTAATATTCTGCTTAATCGTAAAATGGATTTTATCGACCGTACCACACAGTCTGGAATCAAATTTCTATTGTATGGATTTCTTATGTTTTCCATATCCTTGGACTTTAAAAATAATGTGTGAAGAGATACTATATCAAATCCGTAAATAAATCCATCTTCGTCGGTGTAGCTCAAAAATCGATGATAATTTATGTTCTCAACCGGCTCCATTGTAATAAAATCATCCACATTTGTACACAATTTATGATTCAATGATGCAGGACCATGCAGAGCCCTATATTTTCGTGCAAGTAGTCCACGGAAAACCTTTTGTATTTTAATAATAAATGACGAAAAATATAAATACGAATACACTCTGCTTGCAAGTTCATTTTTGTTGCCGCTTATTTTGATTTTATATGTCTTTGCAATTTTTTTTAGCTGTGCCAGATTATAATTATATTTATTTAATATTTCATAATTATTTACAGTCGGGATAATAACGTTTTCGTCACTAACCTTTACGCCTCGTTTAGTTGCGGATCTGTTTTTTTCACAAGTGTCTACTATGTCACTCATATACTCATTTATTAGACTTTCAATGCTCTTATTTTTCTTCAAATTAGCGCTCATATATATATCTACATATTATTTTCTTTTTGAATTGTTTTATATATAAGTTTAATTAAATGTGCACACCATATTTCACGCACAATAATTAGTTTCTCACTGTAGTTTACATTTGATTTTTAATTCTATTTACAATTAAAAAAAAATTGATTTAAAGCCATACCATCATTATAAATCATACTGACAAAATGGCGAGCGCAATCATCGACGGAACGAATATTGATACCAGTGTACTTTCATACTCTGCACCTAAGGCAAATGCTGCGGGAGGCAAAGTTGTGAATTTGTACAATAAAAATTTTAGAGAGGCTCTTACTATTTCCACTCCTCTTATCTTGACTTGGGGTGCACAGGAGGGTATGGACCAGGCAAAGAACCCCACGGGAAAATTTACTATGTCTCTTCAGTTTCCTAACTCAGAGTACCCTAACCCAGATTGTGATGCGTTCTTGACATCAATGCGTGCACTTGAGGCAAAGATCAAGGCGGATGCGCTTACTTACTCAAAGGAGTGGTTCGGAAAGACAATTACCAGCCCAGATGTTATGGATGAGAAATTCAACGTTATGTTTAGACACCCTAAGAAGGACAAGGGTAGCCTTGAGCCTGACCTCACCAGACCTCCGACTATTTCAATCAAAGTGCCGTGCTGGAAGGGAGTCTGGCAGTCTGAGATTTATGACGAAGAGGGATCTCCATTGTTTCTAAAGGGAAAGAGTGCGCCACACATTACGCCGCTTGATTTCTTGAAGCCCAAGACGCATGTTATCTGCTTGATTCAGTGCGGCGGATTGTGGTTTATCAACGGCAAGGTGTCGCTTACTTGGAACTTGAAGCAGGCTATTGTTCAGAAGCCAAGAACGTCTGCATTTGTTGAGGGCACATGCTTTATCAAGCCCAAGACTGGAGATGTTGCTCGTCTAAAGGCACTTCCTCCTCCTGAGGATGCAATTGACCCAGAGGGTGCTGCTATTGTAGACGATTCTGATGAGGAGTATGAATTACCGCCTCCTGCTCCAGTGCCTGTGCATGTTCCTGCACCTGCGCCTGCTCCTGCACCTGTAGTAGCAGCACCTGTAGTAGCAGCACCTGCAGCTGCAGATGAGACCAAGAAGAAGAAGATCGTGACCAAGAAGAAGGCCGATGCATAAATATAAAAATATAAAAATAAACACATTAACAATCAATAAAACATAAGAATAGCAAAAACAGAAATCAACAAAAATAAAAAGTTTTATGTATCTATAAACTTTTTTCTTTACACCATTGAAGATTTTAATTCGCCCTTAATGGCGAATTAAAATCTGTAAATCAGTGATACTTTAAGAAAAAACCGCACCAAAAGGTGCGGTTTTAATTCTTCAAAGGTATAATTTACAACATTTTCTGCTGTAAATTAAAATGCTTATTGGTGGCAATATATGCTTATAGCTTATAGCCTGCAGCTTATACGATATTTATTTTCACTATGATATCAGACCTTTCGGCCACGTCGCACATATCCTTTTTAATCTTAGAGATACCCTCATTTTTTATTCTATAATATTGCTCTTGCTTCATGTGCAACTGCGCGACTGGAATTTTGAACTCTTTGTCTCCTATATCCACATGGATTGACCCGTCTTCTAATATGAGACTAACCAGGTCGCGATATCCATAAATAACGGTTTCAACATATATATTATTATCGTCATCAATAGTGATTCCCTTTGGAAGCTCGGGTTCGCATATTACCATTATTTCACACCCTGAACCGTCAAAATATGACTCGTTGTACCAGAGCGGCACCAAATATAATGCATCATTTACATATAATTTATATAAGTTGTTGTTCATCAAATCTGATATACTCGGGTTTAGCCGATACACTTCAATGTTGTCGTATTTTTTTACCACGACCTCTCTGATAATGTCTAACATTTCCTGACTTAAATGAAGTACCGATCTGTTATTGGAGAGAAAGGTATACACATTAAGGGCAGTTTCCTTGTCCAGGCCATCAAATAATCTGGAGGATATTTTCTTTCCAGCGACAATTATATCATTGACAATCTTTGTGAGGATATCATCATATGTTCCAGCAAACATCGTCTTCATAAACCCTGTTAGAATATCGAAATAGAGAGAAGAAATAGGCTCGTCTGCGGCCTCATGGTCGTCCTCAGGTAAATGTTTAAATTCTCTCCGTAGGTACTCATATGCTTCGTGTATTTGTTGAAACTTAGCGGTAGCTTCTGCTGTATTGTTGTTTTTATCTGGGTGATTTTTGAGCGCGAGCTTACGATACTGTTTTTTTAAATAGTCAGCTGATATATCATTTACGCTGATGACAGACAGGTCGATTTCCAATATTTCAAAAGCTTCTTTATAATTCATTACATTTTATGAATTATAAACTTTAAGTATTAAATGCGTGATTTATTTTATATTGTCCTAATGTATAATGGCTATTCATACGAGTCGCGTTTTTTACAGAAGAGGCATCTCCAACGATTATAATAATTTTGGGTTTGTTGCACAGGCGAATTATACTATACCCGCGCCGATGGCGTTATATTTACGAGGATATCAATTTCAGAACAGAGTGCCGAAGACCATTCTGTCTGGCTATATGACACTTCCCTGGAGCAAATAGGTCGGCATTGTGTAGGTTGTACGTTAGTAATTATGTATTAACTTTGCCAGGGATAAGAAATAGTTTTCAACGTGGTATATCGGGCGGTAATTGTTGTTGTAATATTTAAAGAAACCATAAGTCTTAAGCAGTACACAAGACAACTTGTCTGGTGTAAATTTGTTTCCATTCACAAGCGAAGAGAGAATATACCAAACACAGTCGGTAATATCTAAGTTGTAAATAAATATGTCGTATATTAAATCACGGAACTTTAAAAACTGCAGCTCGTTAATGTTCTCTAATTTGTGAATTATTTTATTGCATATAATCTTATACTGCAACATCAGATCTTCAGTATACAGATGGAGTCCCTTAATGTTCGTAATATTTTCAACAACAAAATTTGTGGGCAACTTGGTTTTAACACATTTAACATAAGCGGTTTTAGTGGGCCTACTTATATTAATTATTTCGCAGCAATTTAGTATGTTATCGGGTATAAAACTAAGCTCCTCTGTAACGAGAATAAACTTAACATCGATTGACTTGTCCGTGGTTTGCTGCATATAACTATAAAAGGTCTCCAATAACTCGCTGTGGATATCATGAAAATATTTACACACGATAATTCCAGACTTGTCCGTCTTGGAGGAGATAATATCAATAATTTGCTGGTAAATATCATGCCAGAACAGCTTGGAATTACATCCTAAGAGCGACATGTCTACCTCATAATGGATATCACTAATCTTGAAAAAATACTGCTGCTTATTAAACGTTACGCTTATTTTTTTCTCGTATTTTAAATCTGACGGGCTATACCGACGGATGGACTTGAGCATTTGTGTGTATTTTCCTATTCCACTTGGGCCAAAAAAAATAAGGTTTTTAAGCTCGGGAAGCGTTTTTGGGAATTTCGCATACAGTTTGTCAAGTTTTGGGTGCAAGTTTACGCGGCTATTTTCAGTCAGATATTCTTCAAAGTGAGTTTCATAATACTTCATTCACAATACTACTATTGTATAGTACATATTCTTTATTTGAATTATAAACCAATATATATACCCTCAAAGATTTGAAATGATGCATTTGATACCAAAATATAATGACGCACTGTCCATCTACTTTACAATCGTGTAAAGTATATTGACTTAAAAACAAAGCATTTTATATATTAGTTACAATGAATATTGTTAAATCACTTGACCAATATGATGATAATAATGCATTTTTTTGTGATCCTATAAAAAATAATGTTATGAATGACGGCAATTTTATACGAATTATTTATTCTACCGGCAATTTTGTATTAAATGGGGTTTACTTACTCGTTCCACTAAACGATGTCGTGTGTGAAAAGTACTATACGAAATATAGATGTGGTTTCAATGTTGCGAGACACAAGGATATTATCGAGCGGGTTCGAGTTATTGAAGAAGAACTACTCAAAAAAATAAACATTGGAAACAAGACCGCACAGTATAAAATCTTTGAACAGCTAAAAAATGGAACCCTGAAAATTTTTACCGATGTTGGGAGCCGCGCAGCCTGCTCATTTGTTCTCAAAATATCCGGAATCTGGGAGACCCAGTACGAATATGGTCTAACGTACAAGTTTATTGCAGTTAATTAATGCCTGCAAACCCGTCGGTTCTAAAGTATTTGAGTATTACATATGCTTGGTATACCATGATTGCGGCGAATGCGCTAAGTATATAGAGAATCCATGACGACGAACGAGGGATTTGTTTTGTAATTGCGAACTCGTCTGATGACAAGGCTTTTGCAGCAATTGTAAGCATAAAGCCCAAAACAGCTACAATATATGTTGCGCGGCTATAATATCCATTGCCTACATGGTTATCAACTATATACTTGCCATATGTTCCCAACAATACTATCATGATTATCGTGATTGCTAACATGAGTATAAAGGGACCTGTTGATGTTAATATGGCAAGTACGCGTTCCCATGTGGTAAGGGTCCGGCCAGATTGTAGATAGAGTACCAGTGTGGTGGCCAATAAAATACTCAGGCTCAATGTGGAATATCCTACAATATAAGAGGTTACCGAAGTGCGCCCCGACGCCAACCACCCTACAAGAATTGCGACGGAGCCCGCAAAAAGTAGCCCTTGATATACATATGTCAGCATTTCGGTTGTACCCATTTATATTATTGTGTGATAATATTTTACGCCCAATTAGCCAAATAAAATAATAGTCGTATATTATTTTATTTTACTTTATTTACTATCATGTTACTTGGCCTTCAACTCGTCTATTTCACGCTGCATGTCCTGCATCTTTGATATTAATATCGGAATAAACTCAACATAATTTACAGTCTTATACCCGAGCGCACTTGTTTTGACCAATTCCGGATATAATTTTTCTACATCCTGAGCTATAAAACCATAATGCAACTGGTGTGTGCTGTCGGCCTTAAAAGAATACTCCACCGGCTTTAAGTATAACAGGTTTGTCTTGCGGCGTTCCGACAATACTACAACATTCTCCTTCAAAATAGCGTCAGAAGTATTATAAATAGAACCGTTGACATATAAGTCGTTATTAAGATAAACTGGTTTCTTAGTATCAGCCGGCGTGATTACCTGTAGCCCTGTTGGCAACTTCTTATAGATCCATACAACGTAACTACCACCAGCGCCTACAACAAATTGTTTTATATCTTGCGTATTACTCGGTTGTTTTCCACCATAATTAGCAACTGTTCCGATTAATGACATATACTATATAAACCGATTGTTTTTTTAATAAATTAATGTATTATTATATAAAAATTAATAATATATTATATTAAATATGTCAGGACCATTTAACAATCGAGGACAGATACCATCTTTTAATGAACCGGTTTTTAACACAAATACTAACCACCCATTAATCCCGAATTCCCAGGAGTATATATATTACAGAAAATACGTATCCATTCATTCCGAAGATAGAGATATGGTTAAATACCCATCCTCGTCTGAATTTGAAATTGAAATGCCGCAAGATATGCTAAACATAGTCGCACTACGATTGGCCGACTGGTCATTTCCATCTAATTACAATACGTTTTCTGTTTACAACGAGAATGTAACCATGACATTTACCATTAATAATCCATATAATCCAAATTTGGTTAGCGGATTCTCGGCCGGCGTGCTCGCACAGAAGACATTTGAATACTTATACCTCAACCAAACGACGAGTTACTCCATCCAGATTTCTGACGGTTTTTACAATCCTCAGCAAATGGCCACCGAATTAACAAATCGGTTTAATGCTGCCGTTACAGCGCCGCTAACCGCTTATTTGACAGCGCAATCTGTTAGCACCTCGTTGGATCCAGCAGACCCAGTAATAAATGCACAATTGCAGCAGGAGTATATTGCCGCACTGGCCGCCCTATCTGCTGCCGGCGGATACACTCGGTTTGTTATTGTTTATAACACGGTTGAGCAGAAGATCTGGTTCGGTAATATTTGCGACGGGTTTGTACTAACAAATGAGACCCAATTTACGACAGATAAGGGAGCAAATGGTGTTTCATGTGCCACCAGAAGTCGTCTCCCGAATTACAGCGAGTGGGGGCTTCCTGGAAATGTAGGCCTGCCACGATATAACGTGGCGTCAATTAGTGACCCCAGCGGCGTTTTAGCACCAAGGTTTTATTACGGAGATGTGTTCCCTGGCGATAACGGGTATTGGCTTATACCGGATCCCCAATTAGTAGGCTCAACTGTCAACTGGGCAGAGTGCGCATATAAAATTAATTTAATGGGCCCGGCATTCATATACATGGAAATAGAGGGGCAAAATTGTATTGACGAAACCGCACCGTACAATTTAAGTGAATTTACCGCAAAAACAAATGAAACAAATGGTATTGCGAATTCCTCCTTCGCGAAAATACCTGTGCCGACAACTCCTCTTGCTCAATGGTTTGACAAAGAGTCGCTCCCTTACAAGTTTTATTACCCTCCTGCAGAGAGAATGAGAAAGCTCAAAATCAAACTAAGGTACCATGACGGCCAGATCGTAAACTTCGGCGTATTTAACTATTCGTTTAATATTGAGTTTGTTTTGCAGTTGCCACAAATCCTGAGAAATTCGAATACCGTAAAACACCCACCGCGACTTTATTAAATAATAATAATAATATTAATAATAATATTAATAATAATAATATTATTAATAATAATAATAATAATATTTTTTACTTACGCGGTAATTCCGTGTTTTTCTGATATCCACGACTTTAAAATGACCACATCGCACATTTTATAGTCTTCACGCGTATCGGACGCAAAGGACTTTATATCATAGAACCCGGGCTTCTTCATACGCGGGGTCTTGTGGAATATATAATCGCCCTTGGGTCCCCGTCTTATGGAGAGACTTGCGCTAATCTCTCTTATCATATTGCTGCCTTCGTCAAGATACTTCTTCACTTCATCAAACGTAATATTCTCTATTGGGCGGTTCCCCAATTCCTTTAACGTTTTGGAGTTTTCACCCCATGAAATATACAGACCAAATTTACCACTGCGTAAAATAACATCATGACCATTATGCTGTCCTAAAATAAACTGGCTTTTTGCCGACTTTTTTGTATCGACCAAGTCTTCTACCGTAAAACTACCCGTTTCCAGGCTATTCACGTCAATGTCCTTTTTAACGGCTTTGAATGTTATTTCCTCCTTACCGTCAACCTGTTCGACGCATTTAATCACCGGGCCATATTTGCCGACCACGTACGTATTATTTTCGTCCAATTTAATTTCAAATTTTGTTTCATCTCGCAACCCATCCACCAAGGTATCTATCTGCGCGTTACAGCTCTTGCACAAGTCAACCCACTGCGCATCTCCCTTGGCAATCTTATCGAGAGAATCCTCCATAATGCATGTGTAATTATAATCGAACAATTCATTGAAATGTTTTTCCAGAAATTCCATGACAATTACTCCCATCGGTTGAATGACCAGTTTGCCCTTTTCATTTCCAAACTCTCTCTTATTTTCAACTTCAAAAATATCTTCGCCCTCCAACTCGTAGTCCTTGCAGAGGAGTTCGCGACCCTTTATGTCCTCCTTCTTGACATACCCTCGTTCTTGGATTTTATCAACGAGAGAAGAGAATGTAGATGGGCGGCCGATACCTTTCTCCTCCAAGAGATGAACCAATCGGGCCTCGGTGTAATGTTGTTTTGACCCCTTGATCGTGACCTTTGCACACACCTTTTTATATTGGATTGGTGCATTTGGTTTAATTTGCCGCAAATAATGGTAGTCCTTATTTTCAACCGGATACTTTTTTGCCACTATTTTCCAGCCAGGGAAATCAATCAACTCACTTGTGTGAACGAATCGGTTGTCATGAAAGGCGGAAATGGTCGCGGTGATTGAATAAAACGATGCCGGTGCCATACAGCTCTCTAACGTGTTCTCCCAGATGAGCTTATACAGCCTTCTCTCCTTGGAATCCATTGTTTCTGGAAGCTCACAGAGAGAAATATGGGTGGGCCTGATTGCCTCGTGCGCCTCCTGTGGCGGGGGCTTGTCTGGGTTGCTTGATTTAGATTTTAATTTTGTTTTTCCAACAGGTTCCTTAACCGACCCGGTTATCATGCAGTCAATATTCGCATTGATATATTTTTCTCCATCCGCATATGTGCGTTTGATGTACGTTTTAACTTCGTCAACAAACACTCCGCTATATGTCTTTGAATCTGTGCGCATATAGGTGATATATCCCCCTTCATACAGTAGCTGGCAAATTCGCATGGTTTCTTTCGGCGCATAATGAAGCTCATTACTGGCCACCTGTTGCAGGCGCGATGTAGTAAATGGCTCTGGTTGTGATTTCGACACCTTTGTTGGCGCGGAACAGCTGTAGACATGAGAGAATTCCGAAGTGCCAGAGAGAAAGTCTGTAATGTCGTCCTCCGTCTCGTATTTCCCCTGTGGTGTCAGGTCAAACGGCAAATTAGAATTGGTAAAGTAGCCCGTTACGTTATAGACCTTTTTTTCTTCCGCCGTCTTAATGTCTTGTTCATTGTCGTAAATGAGCCGCAGCGCAGGGGTCTGACATCTACCGGCACTAAGCGATTTATCCTTGCCCTTTGGTCCGGTTATAAACTTCCACAACATAGGTGACACCTTGAATCCCACAAGTATGTCCAATATTTGGCGAGCCTGTTGAGCATATACAATGTCCATATTTATGGTCCGCGGGTTCCTAATTGCGTGTTGTATAGATGCCTCTGTAATTTCGTTAAACGTAATACGTTTTGTTTTATTCACGTCTAATTTGAAAATTTGTGCGGTACAATATGCGATTTTCTCGCCCTCTCTATCCCCGTCCAGTCCAAGTATAACCTCGCGAGCTGATTTGATCTCCTTTCTCAAGACTTCTATTTGTTTTTTCTTAATTGCATTGTCAATAATGGTATATGTGGGCGCGAAATCATGTTCAATGTCAATATTCTTAAGGGATGGCAGCTCCCGTAAATGGCCGTATGTTGCAAGACACTTATATCCGGGACCTAAATACTCTTCTATTTTCTTACATTTTGCGGGCGACTCCACAATGACGAGTGTTGTAGATGTGGCTGAATAATTTTTTGGCATAAATATATTTAAAATATATAGAAATAGGTTTATGTCGTTTTCATTTGTTTTTTCTTACCACCTTACTTATTCATTCGCTTAAATTGCTTCCATGAGATGTTCACTTCTGCCTGCTTGGGTTCGGGTGCCTTTTCAGAGTTTGCGTCCAATTTCTCCGCCTTTTTTAGTGCGCTGTCTACATACAATTCCTTTAAAAGAGAGCCAACCGCAAATGAACCCTCGTGTTGGTCCATTTCACCATCCTCGATTTTTCTTAATACATCCAAGAAGCGATTTAATATATTTATATCTATCTCATCCTTTCTTACCTTGTTGAAAATATCGGTATAATACGTGAATAGAAAGTTACACTCGCTTGCACATTCCGTGTAGATTTTTTCGTCGTCACCTCGGTACTTCGCCTTTAGAACAATCATATTATTTATTTCGTTACGCAATATCTGACTGTGTCGTAAATTGCGGATTAATCCGGTCTGATCTTCAACATTATTTGCCTTGATCATATTAGACAGTTGCAACCGTTGCTTATCGTCCATTATACCTATACGGATATTAAGTATTTTATTTCTAAACTAATACACCCGAGAAAGATAAAAATATAGGTATATATTAAATGAGCAATTTAACTACTCCCCTTGGAGTACCAGTGCAGACGACAGTGGCCTTAAATGGCGCGAATCCGAGAGAGAGTGCAATGAATACTATGCAGGCAAACAGTCAGCAACAGGCTGCTGCAAATAGGGCTCTTGCAGGTGGCAGGAAAAAAGGACGCACGCTTAGCGGTGGACAGGCTGTGCCTGAAGGTCGCATACCAATAGCGCTCGGGTCGTCACCTTATCCACAGACTGTGGGACCTTCGCAGACTACAAATGCGCAAACACTCCAGATTGCTCAAATGGCAACACAACAACGTGCAAATCAACAATTTGACAGCAAGGCAGGCGGGTCTAGAAGAAAGTGGGGCGGAAACCCCGACTGGGTTTGGCCGTGCATGAGCGGGGGCATACGTGGTGGCGTAAGCAAGTCTAACAAAAGAACAAGACAAATGAGAAAATCACGACAAATGAGAAAAACAAGACAAATGAGGAAATCACGGCAAATGAGGAAATCGCGCAAATACCGCAGACACTAAAGTTAGTATATGAACAAATAATAGTATAGTTAGAATAATTTTATAATTATAATATAGTTATGCCTTCTGGAAAAAACTGGGTCAATTTTATCTATGTAAATTTAGCATTTGCAATATATGTTGGGGCTATTTTTTATTACAGCCAAGTAGCCCAAATCAAGGCGCAATGGCCACTATATAGATGCAATCCAATGTATATGCCTTTAGCAGATAATATGGAGGAGAATTTCGTATACTGTGTTCAGTCAATGCAAACGAACTTCATGGGTCACCTACTGCAACCCCTTACATTTATAACAAGCTCCCTCGGCGGTGTTCTTGGTGGTTTTGTGGGGGAAATCAATGATATTAGAGCAATGTTTGACAAGATACGGACATTCATATCCGACACAATTCAATCCATATTCGGCATTTTCCTTAATTTGGTGATAGAATTTCAACGGATTACCATGGGCATTAAGGACTTGATCGGGAAAACGATTGGCGTCATGGTGAGCCTTATGTATATTATGGACGGAAGCATTAAAACGATGAACAGCACGTGGAACGGACCACCTGGACAATTAGTAAGAACGCTTGGTAAATGCTTTCACCCCAGCACAAACGTCCAATTGCAAAACGGCAATATAAAAGCCATGAAGGACATTGATTTAGGAGACATTCTGGAGGATGGGGCAATCGTGGAATCAGTAATGAAAATTGACAATACGAGAGATCGCGCGCCACTATACATAATTCGGAACGGCGGAGTTCGCAGCGCAGATATATATGTCACTGGCTCGCATTTAGTGTACGACGACACCATTAAGAACTTCATTAAGGTCGAAAACTATTCCGGTGCAGAAATTGCCATCCTTGAGGCAGACTGGTTTAGTTGTTTGATTACGTCGAACCACCGGATTAAAATCGGACAGCAATTGTTCTGGGATTGGGAGGACCACTTTGTAAAAATCATGCCGTCATAATGTCGCGACACCGGAGGGGGGGGGGAAGAAATAGATATTATACTATACTTTTTTTACAAGTATAGTATATGGATAACCTTAAACCAGAAACCTTACCAAAACCTCAAAACTTACAGAATATAAAAAAAATGTACGATAAATTAACCTACATGGATCAGTACGGAGGGTCTGTCATGCTGCTTCTTATTTTTACGCTGATACTAATTATATTCGCATCATATTGTGCTATCATGATAAATACCCGACCGATTATTGACGATTGGCCAAATCAACGGTGTAAGCCCCAAATAATCCCGGTTGCTGGGTTTATAACACATCCAGATGGAATGACTGCATTCGAATATACCTACCAGAATTTCAATTATTGTCTTCAGAATATCCTCGCCAGCGGCACGGGAACCGCAGTTGCACCACTAACCTTTATAACAAGTGCTCTGCAAAGTGTTGCCGTGCAAGTTCAAAAAGATATTCAAAATATTCGCGGGATGTTTGACAAAATCCGCAACAGTGTTCGGGATGTTACGCAGGAAATTATGGGGCGGATAATGAATATAACAATACCAATGCAGCAAATAATCATCGGGTTCAAGGACTTAATTGGCAAGGTGCAGGGAACCATGACGGCTGGGTTGTTTACTGTTTTGGGGTCTTATTACACGCTTAAATCGCTATTAGGCGCCATAATTCAGATGGTTATTGTTATTTTGATTTCTCTCGCCGTGACAATTGCAATATTGTGGGCGCTCCCATTTACGTGGGGTGCAGCCATTTCCGCTACTGTGTTTTTTGCCCTTGTTGCGATACCGTTAGTAATTATTCAGGTATTCTTGTCAAACGCCCTACACATGCAGAGTGGACAGGTGCCCAAGGTAAAATGTTTCGACGAAGATACACTAATTACCATGAATGATGGGACCAAGAAGAAAATTATAGACGTAAAGGCTGGTGATGTTTTAATTGATGACAATGCGGTTACGGCAACGTTTAAACTGGAAGCAAAGGGTTCGACGATGTATAATTTGGGAAATATTACGGTGTCAAACTCACACATAGTTATGTATAAGGACCGATGGATACAAGTTTCCGAACACCCGGATGCGGTAAAACATGCGACATATGAAAAACCATACTTATATTGTTTAAATACGGCGTACAAAACGTTGGAAATCAACGGGATAATTTTCACTGATTGGGACGAATTATACGGTAACGATATTGATGAAATTAAGAATAACGGTGTGGTTCGTATTGACCATCTTGAGAACATTCACACCGAGTTTGACAGCGGATTTGCGGGAACAACTAAGATAAAGCTTAAGAATGGCGCCTGCAAGGAAATACGGGATATTTGCATAGATGACGTTCTTGAACATGGAGAGACGGTTTACGGCCTGGTGAAAATAGACGGAAAAAATATGAGCGAACAATTTACATACACTTTAGGCAATACGGTTGTGGAAGGAGGGCCAAACCTGCCAATGTGCGATAAAAATGTCCGTGTGAAAACCACGTTATATTTAGAGCCAAATAGAAAAAAGAAGTTGAGTAAAAATCACGAAGAATTGTACCATTTATTGACGGACAGAAAAACTTTTTGCGTTGACAAAGTTAAATTTTATGACTATAATGCGACGGTTGACCTATTTTTAGTAAAAAGCGCCGGAAAATTATTATCTATGAAATATGTATAATATGGATATCTCAATATTTGGATATAAGTTGAATCTTGAGGTCTTAATCTTAATCGGCGTCGTTTATTTAATTTTGGTCGGTCACACTCTTGGCGGATGCAGCCGTGTCGGGCTTATGGAGGGTCTTGAAGTAATGAAGAATGTTGTTGCTAAGAAGACTGAGGGGTTCGTCGGAGCCAATACCAATTACGGGGAGTCATCATCCTATGACTTGAGCAGCGACGTGCCGGTGAATACGTCGTCCTGGAGCGCACAGAACATGACCGTTGTCAAGGGCCAACCCCTGAGCAAGGGCGTTAAGCAGTTTTTGGCTCGCGAGCCCCAGCCTGTCCCTCTGCCCGAGGGTGAAATGTTGCTCTTCGCCAACACACCCTTTAAACCGGAGTGCTGCCCCAACACATACTCTAATAGCACCGGATGCGCCTGCATGACTGGCGAGCAATACAACTGGCTCACTCTTCGCGGCGGCAACAATGTCCCGTACTCTGAGTTCTAAACACACCGATATCGTATCATAAAATATGAATATACCTGGTAACGGGTTACAACTATTCATATTTTACAAATACCATGCGCGCCTACTTCTCAACCACAACATTCCTTGAGATATTCCGGATGATTTTCTCTTCCTTCTCAGCGTCATTGTCACCAGATCCGCCAACCGATTCTATAATAATTTTGTTATATTGATCGGAATATTTGGAATGATAGGTGCCACAATCAGGATGCGCCTCTTTAAACTTGGGTAACAATCTTTGGTTCTTGGATGCTACACGTTTTATTGCCTTTTTTATTTTGCTGTTATTTTCATCTTTTTCCCATTTATCTTCATCCTTTATGTACATTGTTTCTCTCTTTTTATCAGTACAATGGACAGGCCGTTGTGTCACATCCAATTCATTGAGATTCTTCACGATAATGTTGGAAATTCCTTCAACATACCCCAATTCTCCAACCTTTTCAAGGTCAGATAATTGCAGTTTAATAGAATCAACGAAATCCATAATATTCATCGCATCCTTGCAGGTTTCATTCAAGAAAAATTGTAGATTGAATGACTTGTTATGCGAATTAGTAGTATTGTGACAATTAGTGTATGTATCCTTCTTGACAATTTCCAAAATTAAGTTTTTGAATTCTTGATTTTCCTTTATAAGGTAATTAATTAACTCGTCTTTGTTGGTTGTACTGTTGTTGATGTGTACATCTGGTTCGTCGCATTGTTCAACTATACTACACTTTTTTTTATGTCTCCATAACCCCGCCCTATCATTGAATTCCTTCACGCAATTTTGACATTGATATTTTTTACTAATGTTTACTAAAGATTCGTTGTGATTTGTTGTCGAAACGTTGTTTTTGTGTTTTATGCTGTTTAAGTGAAGGTCCAAATTATATTTTCGTCCTGTAGTATAGTTACAAACATTACACTTAAAATCTGTACTAACTTTTACTAAAGAATCGTTGTCAATCGTTGTCATACATTAGCAACAGAAAATAAATTTAAGCCGGTTTTTCCAAAATTAAAAAAAATTTACCGTCACAAATTTTGCGTTATTTTTTTGGTAACCAGACCATAATTTTCAATTATGCTCACAAAACATGTATTTTTGGGAAAGTGTTTTGACAAAATCCGTTTTTGGACATTTTTTTTGTCCATTTTTGATTTTCCCAAAATACTTTCCAGGGTAAAAACTTGATGTTTTTAAATAATAAATCTCAAAAGGTACTTAAAGCCGCGACTACTTTTCAACCACAACATTCCTTGAGATATTCCTGATGATCTTCTCTTCCTTTTCTGCATCGTTGTCGCCAGAGCCACCTACAGATTCTATAATAATTTTGTTATATTGATCAGAATATTTGGAATGATAGGTGCCACAATCCGGATGAGCTTCTTTAAATTTTGGTAATAGCCGTTGGTTCTTGGATGCTACGCGTTTTATTGCCTTTTTAATTTTGTTGTTATTTTCATCCTTTTCCCATTTATCTTCATCCTTTATGTACATTGTTTCTCTCTTTTTATCGGTGCAATGGACAGGCCGTTGTGTCACATCCAATTCATTGAGATTCTTCACGATAATGTTAGATATTCCCTCTACATACCCCAATTCTCCCACCTTTTCCAGGTCAGATAATTGCAGTTTAATAGAATCAACGAAATCCATAATATTCATCGCATCCTTGCACGTTTCATTCAGAAAAAAGTTCAGGTTAAAGGCCTTGTTATGCGAATTGGTCATATTTGTGTTATTTGTAGTATTGTGAGTGCCGTTTTCGAGTACCTTCATCATCATATTTTTCAGTTCACTATTCTCCTTAATTAACAGCATAATAATGTCATTCCCTATCGGTTCGCTGGCTGGCTTAGGCGCACACACTTCATCAGACTCGGAAACCGCCTTTTGTGTACATTTCTGCTTGTGTCTCCATAACCCAGAACGTTCCTTATATATCTTCCCGCATTCACAAACTGAATGGTTGGGGATTTCTTGGGATTTATTGTTGAAATCGGTTGACATGCCGTGTTTTTTGTGCTTATCGGTTAGCAAGTGTTTATTATAATCCTTTTTATTACACGTTGAATAGTCACACGTTTCGCAAGCGTATTTTAATGGGATTTTTGGGGACAAAATAGTTGACATTTGTTGATATATTAGCAACAGAAAATATCCCTAAACCCTTTCCGTAAAAAAGTATTAAAAAATTTATCGTCACAAATTGAAAATTATTTTTTTGGTGACCAGACGGTAATTTTCAATTATGGTCACAAAACATGTATTTTGGGGAAAGTGTTTTGGCAAAATCGATTTTTGGACATTTTTTTTGTCCATTTTTGAAATTCCCAAAAAACTTTCCAAGTAAAAAACAAGGGTCTCTTCTACAGCCCGTAGAGAAGAAATATAGTAAAAAACGGTGAAATCCCTTACATAATGTAGTATATCGGCCTACCCGCGGCAAACAGGGTCCGTGTATTCGCATATCCTACAGTATCTAATATGTTTGCATTTGTCGTAAGCAATATCAATATCATCTTCAACAAAATCATGCTGGCATAGTTCACGAATACGAGTTTCACACAAGGCCAACTGATCCTCAACAACCCACTTTCTTTCTATGGCCCAGTGCACATTTTTTTCGGCGACAAAAATGTCAGGTTTTATAGTATAGACCCGGCTGGCCTCGCTATTTGCGCAAGCGTGAACTCCTTCAAATGTGAAAATAATAGCATCCAAATTTGCTATAATTTTCTTATATGACCAGCGACAAAAAAGATAATAATCTAAACTCATAGCTATACAATAGATACGGGTCTATATTTATATATATCTTGTAATGTGTATATTTGTATTTATATATATATTACAGTGTGGTCTGTTTAATTGTACAAACTACGCCATGTTTCGTTTGCATCTGACTCACGCTTTATTAATTTATCAACAATCTCCTTTGTCACTTGAAATGGGAATGCTACTGTCAACGACATTTCGCCTTCAAACAAGTTCGTTCCAGGCTTCATTAATCGGTACAGGTTTAATTTTGTATAAATAATCTCAAGACAGCGCTTCAAGTTTCTAACTCCATCCTCCTTATTACAATGACCGTCAATGATGTGCGTCAAAACATCGTTTGGAATAATAATATCTTCCGTATTAAATCGCACCTGTTCGCGAATCTTAGGAAGCAGATAGTTATTTGAAATTACCGTCTTTTCTTTGGCACTATAGCCCTTCGTCTTGATGCGGTACATTCTATCCTTTAAAATTGGGTTCACCTTGCTTTCATCATTGTAGCTGAATATGAACAAACATTTGCTCAAATCAAAGTTGATCTCTGCAAAGTACTTGTCGTGGAATTGCGAGTTTTGCGAGGTATCCGTAAGATGTGTAAGAATGCCTGCGATCTCTTCACCTCGTGGCGTATCACTAATCTTATCTAACTCGTCAAAGTAAATCACCGGATTCATGCACTTGCTATTTATCAAAATTTGCACAATTTTACCCCACGTACTACCTTCATATGTGTAGCCATGACCCTCCAGGAAACTACTGTCGGTTGCGCCACCGAGGGCAATGAATGCGAAGGGTCGGTTCAAGATTTTGCTGATGCCCTCTTTCACCAAACTGGTTTTACCGGTTCCGGGTGGCCCGTGGATAGCAATTGCAGTGCCAATTGCCTTCGGATTTGTCAGCAATTGACCGAGCATTTGCATAATTTGCATTTTTGCGTCGTTTAACCCATAAACCGCAGCATCCAGGGTCTTCTGCGCATTTTCCATGAAATTGTGGCATTTCTCCACGCCGTCGTCAATGCTAATAGGTAGCCCCTCGTATTTATTAAACGGAATACGCATGAAGGTGTCTACCCAATTCTTGCTCTTGTAGAATTCGCCGCTTCCAGGCTCCATATATCTGAGCGAATTCACCTTTTTCATTGCAGCGGACTTGAACTCAACTGGAATGTCGGACTCCAGCAGTGTCATGCGGTATGGTTTTTCAATACGAGTAATCTTATTAATTTCTCGCAGCTCCTTGATAATTTTCTTTTGGTGATCCATCTCCAACTTCTCATAGAATGCAAAGTCGTTCATCGTGTTCTTGTCCTTTACAATTCGCTTGAATATTCGCAAGTTCTTATTCTTTTGCTTTTGTTGTTTCTTTTCAAGCTTTGCCTTGTGGGCCGCAATATCATCCTCGTAGACCTCAATGCATTTTTGAATAGACTTATCGGTAGGATTCGCTGCCAATAGTTTTTTGAGCTGTTCAAGAGTGTCTGACTGTTTGACAGGGGTCTCTTTTGTCGCAGATTCTTCGGGGTGCACACGGCGACTGCGAGCTGGCTTCTGTCTCTGGCGGGCAACAAGTTCCTCTTCGTCGTCTTCGTCATCATCCTCCTCTTCTTCGTCATCATCCTCGTCAGTAGAAACCTCCTCGTCTTCATCTTCGGTAACATCATCTTCGTCGTCATCCTCGTAGTCGGAATCGTCTTCATCATCCTCCCACTCCTCCTCGCCCATTCCGCCGATCGTAAATATAATGTTCACTTTACTATTTTTATTTTTACCGCCACCAATATCCTCGTCTTCGTCGTCTGACTCCTCTTCATCATCACTTTCAATCACTCTCTTGGATCTCTTGTCCTTCTTACTCTTCTTAGATACAATTTCTACGTCCTCTTCCTCCTCATCAGAGTCAGTCTCCCAAAGCTCCTCCTCCTCTTCTTCGACTGCCCTCTTAGATTTCTTGGTAAGTTTAGATTTTTTAGTTGGTTTGTCTTCGATTTCTTCTTCAGAATCATCGGCATTTAGCTTGTCAGCAATTTTCTTTAAACTCTCTCCGGCCTTAATTTTTTCATTGAGATGCTTTGATGGGAATATTTTTGACAGGAATTTACGATATTCGTGAACGTCCATTTCGTCGCTTTCGGAATCGCCATCATTATCGTCGTCACTATCGGACTGTTCAGCCTTCTTCTTTTTTTTATTGAGTTCCTCCTGACGCTTTGAACGTCTAACAGAGTCCGCCTTGGTCATTTTGGTTTGGGTATCGCGCGCCATTCTTATTGTGTATATGATACTTAAATACATTAAACCAAAATCAATTTTATTTTTATTGCATGTCATATGTTAAGCGCATCCAGTATCGCATTATTGCCGAAAAGTATAATGTGCGAAATGTTAATTCGTGCGATGACTCCAGTTAGAAACGGTCTCTTCATTTAAAATAAAATTGAAATTAAAACAATATAAATCTATTGTAGTATAATATAAGAGATGTCCAAGTTCACGAGTTCCACAAACACATCTATAAATCGTTCAAAGGTAATTGGTATACAATTTAGTATATTATCGCCAGATGAAATTAGAAAGGGGTCTGTTGCGGAAATTACCAGTAGAGACACGTATATAAATAATAAGCCAGTGATTGGTGGTCTATTTGACCCCAGGATGGGTGTTTTGGAGCCGGGACTCATTTGTCCGACCGATGGGCTTGATTATATGCAAACCCCCGGTTATTCTGGTCATATTGAACTGGCGCGCCCAGTGTTTTATATCCAATACTTAAGTACAATTCAAAAATGTATGCGATGTGTCTGCTTCAAATGCAGTAAACTACTCGTAAGCAAGGAGAAATATAAGCAGGCTATGAAAATGTCCGGTGAGGCGCGCTGGAAGTATGTGTTTGGGCTATGCAGCAAAGTTAAGCGATGCGGAGACGACAGCGAAGATGGATGCGGTACATTGCAGCCGAATAAAATTAGAAAGGAGGGCTTAGCTACTATATTTGCGGAATGGAAGAACGACGGAGCCGATTCTGAGCCAATCATCATCAAGGTCACGCCAGAGATGGTTGCTAAAAATTTCAAGAGAATTTCTGATGATGACGTGACATTTATGGGATTCAGTCCTCTTTATTCGCGTCCTGACTGGATGGTTTGTCAGGTCATGATGGTCCCTCCACCGGCAGTCAGACCTTCTGTGAAACACGATGCGCAGCAACGTTCGGAAGACGACCTTAGTCACATTTTGGTAAACATTATTAAGACGAATAAGACCCTACAGGATAAAATTCAGAATAATGCGCCTGCGAATGTGATTGATGATTGGACGACTGTCTTGCAATACTATGTGGCTACTCAAGTGGATAACAAGATTCCTGGAGTTGCATCGGTTGCACAGCGCTCTGGCAGACCACTAAAATCCATCAAGGACCGATTGAATGGAAAAGGCGGGCGCATGAGAGGCAATTTGATGGCAAAACGTGTTGACTTCAGCGCTCGTTCCGTCATTACTGCCGACCCGAATATCTCTATTCGCGAACTGGGCATCCCTATGAAGATCGCGAAGAATATTACGAAGCCTGTAGTGGTGAACAAAATCAACAAAGCGTTCCTGACGAAGTTGATTCAAAATGGACCTGATGTGTGGCCTGGTGCGAAAATGCTTGAGAAGCAAAATGGCGAGGTTATTACATTGAGGTACTATTTGGATAGAAACTCAATTGTTCTTGAAGAAGGCGACACGGTTCACCGTCATATGATGGATGGGGATGCCATCCTATTCAACCGTCAGCCTACTCTTCACAGAATGAGTATGATGTGTCACATCGCGCGTATTATGAAGCGAGGTGATACTTTCAGAATGAACGTTGCGGACACAAAACCGTACAATGCTGATCGAAATTTTGTGACGATGTAGTGTCACAAGCCGTCGAGGTTGGCAACAGGGGGCGTTAAAAACGTGCTACCCCCTAGTAAATAAATCAAGATATGTTTGAGGAAACGAATAAAAAAAATATAACAATATAATATATGGACACTACAAAGCCAATAAATGTCGCATACAAAATTTGCTCTAAATGTGAAGTTTCTAAAAATCTGGAAAAATTTTACAAGTGTGGCTCAATTTGCTGCGAATGTAATAATTCTAAAAGACGACAGAAATATAAAGAAGACGAAGAACATAGAAAAAGATTAATTCAAATGGCAAGTGAATTTAAACATAAAAAGGTTGTCGAAAGACAACAGCTCAAGGAAAAAGAACAAATCGAAATGGGTATAGAAAATAAACAATGTAAATATTGCAACGAAATTAAACATCGCGACAGGTTTAGACATAATCGTTTGAAGTGCAAAGATTGTGAAAGAGATGAACCTGCTGAGAAGTTTAAACGTTACATTCGAACCAGAATTTACAATTGTTTAAGATATAAAAATAAAACCAAGCATGCTATAGACTACCTGGGTTGTTCTTCGGAAGAGTATTTTAAATGGATATTCAATTATAACAATGATTATGACTTGGAAAATCATGGTAAAGAATGGCATATTGACCATGTAATACCAATTTCAAAGTTTGATTTAACTAACGAATCACAGCAATTGTTGGCTTTTAATTGGAGAAACACAATGCCATTGGCGTCAAAAGAGAATTTGGCAAAAAATAATAAAATAATCCAAGAGCAAATTACCGTGCATTTAAAAAAACTACAAGAGTATCATATACAACAAAATATAAAACTTCCTCAAATATATATAGATTTATTCGCAAAACACCTTGTTGCGGGGATACCCCTAGAGCCTATCTAGTCTAATAAACTAGCGAACCACTACTAAATTTGTGTAGGAAACTCACAAATGGCCGAGATTAGAACTCGGGTACAGTAATAATGTGGAGGATCGGGCAATCCGCAGTGTTACTTCCTAACTCCGTTATGGTAAGGATATGGAAGGCATTCAGAGACTGAACGGGTGTTGGTGGGCTATGAAGGATTAACCATCCTGAGTCTGCTTAAGATACAGTCCGACGTCATTGGAAACTCTGACGATTTATCGTTTGACGGCGATGAGATGAATTTACATATGCCTCAGGACCCGGAGTCCGAGGCGGAATTGAGAAATTTGGCTGCAGTCCCATATCAGATTGTCAGCCCAGCAAATAACAGTTCTATTATTGGTATTTACCAAGACTCAATGCTTGGGTCGTACCAATTCACAAGACCAAACATGCGATTTACGCCGCGAGATGCAATGAATATCTTGATGATGTTTAACGGTGTAAACGAGCACCAGTTGTTAACAGATATCAAAAAGGATGGCGGAATTACAAACTTTGACATTCTTAGCCAGATAATGCCTCCGCTGTCAATGAAGCACAAGACCAAGGCATGCAAGGAGGACGATGACGCAAAAACATCAAATGCTGTTATTGAAATCCAGAACGGCAAATATATTCGCGGCCAAATGGACAAGAGCGTCCTGGGCGCCAGAACAAAGGGTCTGCTGCAAAGAGTCTGCAACGACTTCGGCAACATGGCGTCGGCGAAGTTCATAGACGACCTACAGAATGTTGTTACCGAATATATGAAATCAACTGCCTTCAGCGTTGGTGTGAGCGATTTGATTTCCAACCAAAAGACAAACGACGAGATTATCCAAGTAATCACAAAGAAGAAAACGGATGTGAAGAACCTGATTAATCAAGTGCAAATCGGCATCTTTGAAAATAACACCGGCAAAACAAACGAGGAGGAGTTTGAGACGCAGGTGAACAGTATTCTTAACCAAGCAACGTCAGAAGCCGGTAAAATCGGCCTCAAGAGCTTGGGAAAAACCAACCGTTTCGTAATCATGGTAAATGCCGGATCAAAGGGGTCTGACTTGAACATTTCCCAGATGGTTTCTTGTCTCGGACAACAAAACGTAGACGGAAAGCGCATCCCATACGGATTTGAAAACCGCACCCTTCCGCATTTCACCAAGTATGATGATTCCCCCGGAGCGCGTGGATTCGTAGAAAGTTCCTATATCAATGGCCTATCGCCACAGGAGCTATTCTTCCATGCTATGGGCGGTCGTGTAGGTCTTATTGATACTGCAGTGACGACATCCACCACCGGTTATATTCAGCGCAGACTCATCAAGGGCCTGGAAGATCTGATGATCTCATACGACATGACTATTCGCACAAACAAGAATAAGATTGTTCAGTTCTCATATGGCGATGACAGCATTGATACCACAAAGGCGGAAGACCAGGCTGTGCCAATTGTCACAATGAGTACCCAGGACATCTATGCTCATTTCCTGATACCAGAAGAGAACGGGAAGGTAAAGGCCCTCAGCAATATATTCGTGAAGAATGTAATGACAAGACACAAGAAGCAGAACAAGGACTTCATGGATAAAACACAAAAGTACATTGATTCAATGATTGCTGCACGAGAGGCCATTATCAAGCACGTGTTCAAGAACAAGGGCGACTCGTCTGTTAGCGCCCCAGTAGCGTTCTCATACGTGATTAACAATATCCAGGGCCAATGCAACATTACATTCTCGTCGTTGGTAGATATTACGCCCCTTGAAGCGCTTGAAATGATTGAGAATTGTTTCAGCAATTTGGAGAAAATCTACTACGCACCGCCAACGAACCTGTTCAAGACTCTGTTCTATTATTACCTGTCCCCCAAGGACCTCTTGATTGTCAAGCGATACAACAAAGCCGCATTGACTCTGCTGCTGGACACAATTACACTGCAGTACAAGAGAGCGATTGTAGCACCCGGAGAAATGGTTGGCATGATTGCAGGCCAAAGTATTGGTGAGGTGTCAACACAGATGACACTTAACACCTTCCACTTTGCGGGCGTTGCATCTAAGTCAAATGTTACTCGTGGTGTGCCAAGAATTGAAGAGATTCTGTCGTTATCAAGTGAAATTAAAAATCCCTCGCTCAGCATCTATCTCAAGCCAGAGGACGAGCGCCAAAAGGACAAGGCCCACGCGATCATGTATATGTTGGAGCATACACGTCTTGAATCAGTCGTTAAGTCAATTGAAGTGTGCTTTGACCCCGACGACCTCAACACATTAATCAGCGAAGACAAGGACACTATTGAGCAATACAGAGCGTTTGAGAATATGGTTGCGGAGTGCTCCGAAACATCCCTCCAGACGGACGAAAATGAAAAGTCCAAGTGGATTATCAGAATGGTGATGGATCCTGAAGTGATGCTTGACAAGAATATTACAATGGACGATGTCAATTTCACATTAAAGAATTGCTTTGATGATCAAATCAGCTGCATCTACTCTGACTTCAATTCGGATAAATTGGTATTCCGAATTAGAATGACTGAGGTAATCAAAGCCGGAAGTGGTCGTGGTGGCCAAAAGAAAACGAAGGTCAACCCACTGGATCAGTCAGACCAAATATATCTCTTGAAGAATTTCCAGGACCAACTGCTACAAAACGTGGTCCTCCGAGGAATCAAGGGGATCGACAAGGTCGTTCTCAGAAAAATCGTTGATAACATGGTGGAGAATAATGGTGTGTACAAGAAACAAGATATTTGGGTCTTGGATACCATTGGCACAAACCTGTTAGATGTGCTGAGCCTTGACTTTATTGATAACAAGCGAACAACCAGCAATGATATTATCGAGATATACCACGTTCTGGGTATTGAAGCTGCACGCCAGGCAATTTATAACGAATTGGTAGATGTTGTAGAGTTTGACGGAACGTACATTAACTTCCACAATTATAGCGTGTTGGTTGATAGAATGACGGGCACTGAGAAGCTAATTTCCATATTTAGGCACGGTATTAATAATGACAACATTGGTCCCATTGCAAAGGCGTCATTTGAAGAGACCCCCGAGATGTTCTTGAAGGCAGCAAGACATGCAGAGTTGGACACGATGCGAGGCATATCAGCGAATGTAATGTGCGGCCAGGAGGGATTCTTCGGAACAAGCGCATTCCAGGTAGTGCTTGATATTGAGGAAATGCAGAAGTTGGAGGCGACGAGTGAGTACAAGCCAACGAATATTGAAGATGAGATTGACAAGTTCTTTGGAAACGTTGCGAACCCAGATGACCCATGCGGTGTTAATAAAATTGCCATACAAAATAATGTGATTGCTATCCAAGAAGAAGACATGGGTGGCGATAACACTTACAACCCAGGATTCTAAATCAGCTGTAAAAATGAAACCTTCAAATTGTAAATTTATAGATAATAGGTATTAAATATAAATTTAAATATAGTTTAATTGCAAAAATGTCTACGCTTGGTTTAATTATTAAAAATATTGTAAAAACTGAGACAGATTTTTTTTCGCCAGAGTACAAAAATGATGGAGCTAATGGGACAATTCGAATATACTTCCATATCCTGTTATCATCGGACCTAAGTATAAAACAACAGTATAAGTTTTTTAAGGAAACACCCGGCAGCTTCTTGATGAGTGGGAACGAGAATGTATTTATTGATTATTTTTGCAGGGTAAAAAAAACATATAATGTATTGAATCGATTTGCCTACAATTATAAATATAAACGGGCCAAAATTGTAGCAGACCGCGACCTATGTTTGAACGAGCTGAAAATAACCGACCCAAATGTTATTTGTATATATCAAGAGAATTCCAAATATTTATTTCACGTAAATGACATGATCCAAATTATTGATACGTCTTTGACAAATGCATTCATGTTTTTTTCCGAACCAATGCCAATCAAAAACCCGTATAACAATCTGCCGTTTAATAAATCAACGCTTTACAATATCTATTTTTTTGTAAAATTCAACACGCGCCTGTATCCCGAGCTGTTGATAAAGTTTTACAACTGTTCTTTTAACCTAACCGAGTTTAAACACGCGAATGAGTATTTATTGCGCGAATATAGCATTCGCAATTTTGTATATAAATCAAGCCAGGATGATCTCGTGGATGAAATTAACGACATGATAGAACAATATAATACTTATTGCAAGTCCCGTAAACTTAAGAATAAGATAACCATAGACGACGAGTTTCCAAAGGATAAAATGATAAAAATTTTCCAACCTTATTTAATTTTATATATAACATCCAAGTATGCGTTTTTAGAACACGATCGGAGTTATAACCTATTTGCGCTTAGAACCGGGTTGCTGAGATTTAATAAATTCAACCCCATATTTGGCAGGAAAGTACACCGGATTCAATATGGACAGACAAAGGATTTTAAGCGAAAAATATGCGGGAAGATAGTTGCGTTCAATGATGCCCACATAGGGTTCAACCGTATAGAGAAACAGAATCGGGAGTTTTTATCTGACCACCTAACGTGTCGTACTCGTAACTTTGTACTGGATGAGCATGTGACTATTCCAAGATATACGTTATTCTCATTTAGTGATAATCGTCTGGCCATATTAAACAATGATGTGGAAAACAATGATGTAGATAGCGATACTGTAGAGGAGACAGATACAGGCTATACTGAGAATGCAGTAACTAACGACGATATCCTTAACGACGATGATAATAATGAACAGGAAGGAACTGAAATTGAGGATATTTATAATACTAACAATAGCCTTAATATAGATGATGTAGATGATGTAGATCATATAGATGATGTAGATGAAGACGAATCTGTAAGTTAATTGTCCGATGATGAACTTGCCACGACAAATTCGCGCTTAGTCTTGGCAGTTTTGCTGCGGCCCTTCCTTGCAACGGCAATTTTTCGTCTGGTTCGTTTCTTCTTGGGGAGCTCAAAAACTTCCTCCGGCGAGATAACCACAGCATCTTCTTCAACAACAACTTTAGTTTTCCTTACCGGTTTATTTTCAGGCTGGTCGGCTTCTATGGCAAACGGCACCTTCTTTTTATAAACAGTTGTGGGTGGTTTTTTAAATGACTTCAAATATGCAGCGACAGAGACCTTTGTGTTTATAGCTGTTCGTATTCTCTCGACACAATTTTCAGTCAATTTGTCGAGTGAAATTTCCGTATCGCCTGTGTTTGTTTGGATAAGCTTATAGCCAGGAACAATCTCTGGTCTGAAGGCAGGAATTACAATAAATGTAAACTTATCGCCCATATCCCCATAGCCGACAAACTCGTGCTTCTCAAATTTAGTCTGTAAAATCCACTTCTGCGATATAAAAATAGTCGGGATTTTGTACTTTGAAACGAGCAGCCATAAGTCTAATGCAGTTAAAAAGTAATTATCTGTATATAGGAAGCTCTGAAAGGAGAGAGTTGCTGCATGGACTTGGTCGCCAAGCGTCTTTTTTCCTTCCAGAATTAAAATATCTACGATTTTGTCCTGATATTCGCCCAAGTAAGTCCTATACTCGTCAAACAGCTCATTTTTAATCTGGTTAATCGTTAACACTGTGCCCGTTCTTTTCTCGATCAAGTCAATAATAAATGTAAATGTACAGTAGTTAAACTTGCTATATTCAACCTCAGTGTAATTAGCAGGGAAACAATCCCTCCACACGCTGGATGTAATGTGTTCATTCGTAATTTTATTACAAACCCTTTCATTGTTTCTTCCAATTGCATGATCCAATGAAGGGACAACATTGTCGTACACCTGACTCATAATTGGTTGAGCTTCGTCATAAGAAATGGTTCGCGTATACTTGTTTATAGGAGCCGGGATCAACATGTCAAAGTATTGCAACAACAGTGAATGAATTAGTATTATTTCAGTATCATTTAAATTGTAGTTAATATTACTAAACGACAAGTACGACTTGGGCTGGAACATGAAAGACCTGATTCTATTGTATCGGATTAGCTCATCCGCCATCCTACCGTAATAAATATCTTCATTCTCGTGGCCAGTAATAATGTTTTTATTCGGCAATATCAGATTACAGTCATTTTTCTCTGTAACGCACAAATTTGGGGTTGCTGAACAAGAGGCCTCATCCTTTACAATACACGTGGATACCTCATTGATTAATTTGTAAAAGTTATCATCCCCCGTAAATTGTATTTTGTCTCCTACCAATTCATGTAGCAGGGCGGTTATAGTTTTCAACTTTTCGGAATATATCACATATTCGCGCTTGGTCTCATCTTCAATTTCCACCCGCACCTTGGCGTTATCGTAATCATTTATTAGAATACGAATTGTGTTCCGAAACACATTGTAAAAGTTTGTTTCAAGGCGAATTTTCCGAACATAATCAACGCGTTCTTTGTCAACATCCCGCTGTGTTGTAAATTCTACCTCCGTGGAGACCATGGGTGTAGATTTCATATTGACAATGTAATTATCGTTGTTTATATTTTTCGTTAGTCTTAAATCAGGGTCAATTTCATCGAGTCTTACTGGCTGAGAGAGCTGTACAAATTGGCCAGTATTTATTAATATGCCAACAACATGCTCGTCTTCAACCACGTTGAATTCCGGCTCACATGGAATATCTGGGCTTGGTCGGCGTTTGCCACTTCGCTTGTAAAGCTTGTTTAAAAACTGCACCGTATTTGTATACGTGTTCCATAAGGTCGGGTCTGTCATAAATACGTACTCTACCCCTTTCTTTATGTCTTCGTCCAACGTGGATGGATAACACGGAACAAATCCAGTTCTATCACTTCCTCCCGGCTCTTCTGCAACCACGCCAATTATTTTGTTGTTAAAATTTAATACCAGCTTTTTGGTTGTATATTCGTACTTGTCCAATTTCTGGATTAGGTCGTAAACAATCAGCGACCTTTTGGCACGGTATAAATTAGGCAGGCTGTCTAATGGTTTGCAAATTAAAGTAAAGAACGGCTTGATAATTTCCTTAAAAACCGCGCGCATTGTCTTAGAAAGATGAGGGTCGTATTCCTTGAACTCCTTTACAACAGAAATTCCCTTACTAGTTGTAGTATATGAATATATTGGCTCATAATACCCGTCCTCGCTCATTAAAATAATAGTTGGCTTTCTTGCCTGATAAAACTCCGACGAATAGTGATTTGTTGGGCACAAAATACTAACATTATTAGTGATATCATCCTTTGGAAGATGAAAGATAACAATGTTTACTCCAGTCGGGAACAAGTATTTATTCGGTAGGCTTATAATATCCCACAGGTAAGTATGGTCAATCACTACATCATCGTCGCTTAAAAAGCGAACAAAGTTTTCGAACGCAGAGACAACCTTAAGGAAATAGTCTGCGCCCTCTGGAGTGTTTGGCGCACCGCTTGAATACAGCTTTGAATAAAGTTTGGAGGACTTATATTTTTCTATATCGGCTGGCTTAGTGGGGTCAAAAAAATCGATCACAAGGTTTCCATTTTGATATTTCACGAAGGAGTCAATAGAAATGGCCTTGATTATTCGCTGTCGCATTTCTTTGATACTTAACACTCTCGTCATGTTTTTGGTCAACTTGTTGTCATCATCCACAACACGCTTACCGAAGAACAATACATCAGACACACATGCAACAAAGGACTGATTTTTATTCACCTCTACTCCGTGGCGAAGTAAGCACGGATGATTCTCTTTAATGTTAGAATTGGTTTTGCTTATTTGGCAATCCGCATTGACTTCGTGAAGCATCGTTTGAATCTCGGCAGGCAAATACCCCCAGCGCCCAGAGTCAAGTGGGAATTTTTCAGGCCCCTTTACATACTCGTCTTCAACAACCTCCTTTGGTTTGCCCTCCTTTTTGGCTGGCTCCTGTCCAAGACACTTTTGATTTTCTGTGCGTCGGCCCTCGGTATTGTACTTGTCAAAGCAGCATGGAAGACAAATACCCTTGGTCGGGTGGGAATCCGCAATCAACCCCGGATATTTTTTATAATCCTTCTTCCCGGGCTTAGGCTGATAAAATTCATAAACATAATATCCAGGTTTTACTGTCTTTTCTCCTTTTGGTAATACCTTGCCGCATGTAGGGTGTTCCAGTTCCGTTTTGCCGTCCTTTCCGGTAACAGGCTTTAGATCTTTGGGGTCTACAAATGAATTATTCTTTAGACACCAGTAACGAGGGCAAATATAGTTGAATTGATGCTTTTCGTCAGAGCCGTATTTAATTACGTCTTCCTCCCTCAAAAAGTCAGGGTGTTCCTTATTTATTTTTGCAAGCTGTGAGTCGGTCAAAATAACCGGCTGCCTTCGCATATTTGAGCTGCACGTTCTGGGGTACGAGTTAAAAAGCTCTGTGTCCTCCTTCAAAATTAAAACGGGATCCTTCTTTTCAATTAAGGCCTGAAAGTGATATGGCTTGTTCAATTTCATTCCGTCTATATTTCGAACCTCATCTTCTTCTTCCTCATCCTCTTCCTCTACATCATCCTCTTCCTCTTCGTCCTTTGCTTCAGATTCCTTCGCTTCATCATTTGCCTCAGATTCCTTTGCCTCAGATTCCTTTGCCTCAGATTCCTTTGCCTCAGATTCCTTTGCCTCAGATTCCTTTGCCTCAGATTCCTTTGTCTCAGATTCCTTTGCCTCAGATTCTTTCGCCTCAGATTCCTTTGCCTCAGATTCCTTTGTCTCAGATTCTTTTGGCTCTTCGAAAATGTCACCATTTATTGGCTCACTTGTCACTGACGTCGGCGACTCAATGGCGGGCATAAGCTCCGAGCTACTTGGAAACTCCTCGTTCGGCATATTTGCTGTAGCCGGAGTATCAGACGTCTTCTCAGATGAAACTGATGACTCCGAGTCTTGGCCTCCCTTTCCGTCATACTCCGCAACGTCGCTCATCTCACCTTCATCGTAATCGTCAAAAAATAAACCCAGCGCACCCTTTGGCTTGTTTACGTTGGTAGGTGCAAATTTCGTATACAGGAGTTCCTCGTCCTCCTGGTCCAATGATGGCGCCTCGTAACTGGAAACGGATTCTTCGGAAGGCGAAATAATGTCGGATATAACCATCTCCTCCTTCTCTCCACTTGAACACAAAGCTGTAATTTCCTTCACTGGATACCGTGTGCTTTTCTTGTCCTGGGTTAAACGAACTAATGTGTCCAAATAAATAGGAAGGGTCTGCAAATAGTTAATATTATTTATGTTTTCAGTCGTAATAGTGATGACCCCCGTTTCTTTCTCAGTAGAGATTACAGTTTTAAACCCGGGGTTGTTTTTAATCTTAATGTCAGACCGTCTAACACCTCGTTCAATTTCAAGTTCGTTTGCAACCTTCTTAACCATTTCAATGGCCTGCGGACGGTCCAAATCGTCAGGGAAATTTTCAAGAAGTGCATCAATAATCTGGTCTCCACGTAATCCTTGTTCAGCCTTTTCCAAAATAAACGCTTCCTGACTGGTAAACTTACTGTAATTCGATACGCGCTTAAACCGTAGATTTATCGTGTTTCCCTTAAAGGCGTCAGTTTCGTTGACAAAAACGCTGGAGACACAACCCCTATACGCGTCAATATCAAGGGGTTTCTGAATCTTAATTTGCGTTTCATATGTAAGCTGTTTTATTTCAACATTATCGTCATTTAAACTGTTAAATTTTGCCAACTTATATCCGCTTTGTTCCAGCAAATTTTTAATTTCAGTAATGATTGGATTAATCGACTCTCTAAATATATTGTCAATTTCGTTGACCCCGACAAATGTTTTAAATTCGGAGCTGATGGTTATAAGGCCGTCTTCATCAAACTCACAGACCAATGCGTGAGTATCTTGCGTATTCACAGAATCAACATAAACAGCAACGGACTTGTTACGGGCAATCGTCTTCATCAACTTAAAAATAGCATTCTTTTTAAGTGCGGGTATTTTGCGTCCATCGGTTGCAATGCTATCTGTAAAAAGCCTATACACATCTTCCTGACGCGAAGAAGGGTTATATTTGATTAGGGGATTTTCCTTAGTTGCGTGGACAATCTTGAATATTGTTTCAAGCGGTATTTTAACGTCAAAATCCGGCCGAATCACTGCCTTTATAAATTTAATCCCTCGGTTAATATAGTTTAACTCGGTAGCCCTCAAATTATAGACGTCGTAAAACATATCAATGGTTTTAAATGACGCCAACGTTTTTTCACCGAGTAGCTTCTTGCTTGATTCGTTTAATTTAACCCCATTTGCTTCAAGATCTTCTAAGTTATTGATATTCTTGTTATATAGCAAAGGATAATACACCTTAATGGTCGTCTCTTCCGAGACATTTCGCTTATCCAAATAAGAAATCACGTCCTTTGCAAGACACAAGTAAATACTGTTATCAATGATGCTGCCGCTGCTTAGCAATAGGTGGCTGTTTAGGGTTGTTAGCGATTTGCGCGCGGATTTTTCAAAAAACTGGTCATACTCGGTAACACTGTACGGGTCGCAAACAAACGGGTATTCGTTCTCTACAATAAAGAATTTTTGCCCTAAAACCTTATTAACGATATATTTCTTATCATTAAACCCCATCTCAAAGATGTCATCAAATGAATAGGTATCCTTATCCACTGGGCGCTCAAATAACTTTCCTGTTTCATCGCTAACAATATTGGAAATAAACTGATCCAGGCGAACCTTTGTCAATTGGAGCCGGTTATTTTGTGTCAGAGACTGGTAGACAGAAACCGCGCTTAGTACTTCGATTTTCTGACAATAAAGGTACAACTCGTCAACTGATATTTCCTGTCGGAGTTCCTTAAGTATTTTAAGTTTAATGGCTGAGATGGAGTCGTCGAAATGAATTTGCTGTTCGCAGAATTGCACCGTAATGCCATCCTCGTCAATTTGCTTCTTTTCTGCCGCAGTGAAAGCTCTCTCAAATAACTCATTCTCGTTTTCTGTCGTCTTCTTACCATTAAAAACAAAAATTGTGGAAACCGCCCCATTAGTAGACAGCTTAACCTTATATATGGGATTATCTAAAGAAGCCTCCTTGGGTTTTATTGGTTTTACTCGTTTTATGGTGGTTCCGGACATAATATATATATAAGACTGCTATTATTTTTAATTTAATTAAATATGAAGATATTAAATTAAATGCGTGGCCAAAGCCAGAAGATATATTGCGAGCCTTTTAAACTAAATCATAGTATGGATTGTCGTTGATTTTCAGTCCACAGTATTCTCGCGGGCTTTTCTTATAATCGACTGGATCATATATGCCAGACGCCTTTGCATTCTGTAGTAAAAATTTGAAATTCTGCCAGAATTCTTGTTTGTGCCCAATCGATTCTGTCATTATATGCGATAATTCGTGCAATGCAACAAACGTTAATGTATTAAGATCAATTAGTTTATTCCCATCTTTTGTAGTATTTAAACAAAACGCAATTTTTTCCCCCTTATTTTCACTGAAAGCGGTTAATTCGCTGGTTGGCAGAGTCTCGCTGATTTTTTTAGGATTAAATCCTTCTACGAGCCGAATTGTACGAGGGTCCTCCGGATGGCTTGTCTTCATATAAGCCACCATATCCTTCATCTTTTGAGTGACTTGCGCTAAAAGATTTGCGGCGAGTTCTAATTTCTCTCTTTCTCTGACGCAATATCTGTTTCCATCCTCTGATGCAATGATGCATTTTAGATTGTACGCATCAGACTGAGAGTAAATAACCAGACAAAAGAAAAGGATAAATGCTATAAAAATGTAAAAGAATATATTGTGTTTCTCCATTATATATTATATATTGATATATAATTTTATCCATCAATATAATATAATATAACATTGATGCCGACCTATCAGGACTACTTAGGAACAAGTTGGCATTATATAATAGATTCTGATGGAAATGCTACTATCGGAAATGGAACAACCAACCCGGGCAATGGGATTGTCTATTTAGGCGATAGTATAGAACCAGGCGACAATGCTTTTGTATCAATTCCATCTCAAATTTACGGACATACGGTTATTGCTATCGGGCAATATGCCTTCCAGGGAAGTATTATAACTTCCATAGAAATTCCAGGTACAGTAACTACTATAGGGCAATATGCTTTTAACAACTGTTTTTATTTGACTTCTGTGAATATACCCAATTCAGTAACAACAATTGGGTCTGGCGCATTTACCATGACAGGTCTCACAAATATAAATATATCGAGTAGATTTTTTAATTTAACTACAAGCGCAGGATATGAAGGTAGTAGTGTTTTTAGTAATAATGCATTAGTATCCAACAAGTCGTATTATGATTTTTATGTATGGATGACCACTCAAACAGCTGCTTTATATAATTTGGGGCCCACTTATACTAAGGGTCCATACGACATGTTCGCCCACCTAAGTACATTAAGTGACAAATGGAATGATTATTTTGCTAATAATAATCAAAATATAATAAACACTGATGGAACTACAACTACATTCTCCGCATATGCTCTCCAGCTTGCAGAGGTTCAGCAAGGGTGGAATACAGTTGCATACTACTGGGCATATTTTAGAGTAAGAGACGGTACGTATAGCAGTCAGCGAGACCAGTATAACTCGTTCTTATCTAACTACAAGACTATTGTGTTTAATGATTATTGTGTATTTACAACGGCTAATTCGAATGGGATATTAGCTCAGCAAGAAATAGTCAATCAATTGAATGGATATCAACCAGGGCTTCGCAGATGTGGTAGCCAACAACCATCTACCCCGAATCTGGCTATATCATTTCATTCGTCCGTAAGAAGTTTGGGACAGGTCTTATTCGGGGAGACACTTATATCTAACACATTTATAACTTCTGTTAGTATTCGCGGTGATATCGAATATCTTGAGTACCCATTATTTGCCGGCTGTCAATATTTAACTAATATAACTGTCACATCGCCGATTGTAAACTATATGACAGAAGCAGGCGTATTATTTACTGCAAATAAATCCACGTTAATCCAGTATCCAATTGGGAAAGCAGGTACATCATATAAAATACCAAGTGAGGTAACCACTATAGCTACACAAGCCTTTGCGAATTCTACAAACCTTGTCTACATACATTTCCCAAATGGTCTCGCGACAATTGGAGATAGAGCATTCGTCGGATGTACAAATTTTAAGGGCTATACTTCTTCAAATACGACTATAAATCTTCTCTCTGTTACTACCATAGGTCAAAGTGCATTCAATGGTTGCTCAAGTTTAACCTATGTAAATACATCCGATTTGGTCACTTCAATTGGAGACGCCGCTTTTCAAAATTGTTCAAATTTAACATATATGTATATATCGCGTGGTCTCACCCAAATAAAGCCAAGTACGTTTAGTGGGTGTGCAAGTTTACTGTCAATAACAATACCAGATTCGGTAACAATTATAGATGAGAGTGCCTTTAGATATTGTTCTTTGTTGAACGATGTCCGGATTGGAGATTGGGTTAGTAGTATTGGGGCATATGCATTTGACGGGTGTAGTCAGCTATCGGAACTGGTACTACCTCCGTCTGTAGTTAGACTTGGCCAAGGCGCTTTTACGAATTGTGTGTCAACAAATTTCTCGATAATAATGTCAAACGATTTTTATGATGAAGATGAAGATCCATTACTATTATTTTTTGGCAAGACAAATTGGAACATGTTCCAGGCGGCCTTTGTTGTGAATCCCAACACAACAAATATTGATAGTATTTGTGTACTGAATGGGTATTATACGTTTTCGCCCTCTAATGGTAATACATTAACGGCGGCGGATGTATATAATACAATTAGTTCGCTTAGATTATCAAGTAACTATACGAGTAAAACGTATATTGCATATATTCGGAACGACGTAGAAACAATCGGCGACGGCGCGTTTCAAATATGTACAAATTTGACAGCTATATATTTGCCAACGAGTGTTAAAACGATAGGTATTGGTGCGTTCCAGGGGTGTATCGCGTTGAATACATTTACAATAAATAATTTTACGCATTCTCAATTGGCAACTATAGGAGATTGTGCCTTTATTGGAACTGATATAAATATGTTTATTATTCCAGAATCTACTACATATATCGGTAAATGGGCATTTTATAAATGTTTGATAAAGGAGGTAATATTTTATCCAGGTACACAGATACAAACAATAAACGATTATTGTTTTGCGAGTTGTACAAATTTAAAAATATTGAGAATTCCAAATACGATAATAACAATTGGTAAATATGCTTTCAGTAATTGTGTACGTTTGATTGAAATTTTGTTTCCGACGACACTTAAAAGTATAGGAGAGTATGCGTTTGAAGGTTGTACAACTCTTGGTTGGGTAAACATACCGTATTCTGTTACATATATTGGTCAAAATGCATTTAATGATCTTTCTCCTAACTTTGGGGGTCTATCTATTTCCTCGCAGTATAGCTCAAATATTTCAAATTTGTTTTCCGTTCGAAAAATAAACACTCAAGTATACAACACATATCTTTTTAAAAAAATGACTTACGACTATAATAATTGGCTGCGATCGTTGGCAGTAAATATACGCACCGAAGGTATCGCAGATACAATGATGTTTTTAAGCGAATTATGGAACACCGAGATTAAAAATACGTCACAGTACAACAGTCCGATATATGATGTAAATGGTAGTTATCAAGGCACATTTGGTCAAAAGTTAAATTCTTCAATTACTATTACTACAGTTAGCACAAATTGGTCAGACCAAATATTAACAAACATAACACTTGATGCAATAAATTCTCAGAAGATTGATAGTGAAAATGCGTGGCTAAGCCTTCAAAATACACCCGCCACCTATATGGATGTTTCGGGTCAGAACATTATATATAAGTATATATTTAATAGTAACACAGGTACACTAACCTCCAATAGCACATTGACTGCCAATATGGTTAGCTCTACTGTAATAAATGGTTATAATGGTTACTTTGCAGCGACAATTACTAATGATGGCGCTTCGCCGATAGTCAAGATAGGTGAAAACGCTTTTGCAAATAGAAACATAGTATCCATTACATTTCCGGATACACTTACTGAGATTGCGAGTGGAGCGTTTAGTGGTTCAAAACTATCTGGATTACTAACCATTCCCAATACAGTAACGACTATAGGCGATGGTGCGTTTCAAAATTGTTCGGACATAACTCGTATTATTATACCCGAGTCGGTTGTGACTATTGGGCAAAACGCATTTAGTGGTTGTGGTATATCATATATTATTATTCCCAGTTCTGTGAACACCATAGGAGTTGGTGCGTTCCAAAATTGTGCACAGTTAATAAATGTGTATGTACCCATTCCACCTTCTCTCACTCCGCCAGCCTTTTATACTAATTATAACAATTCCTCTGTGTATTTTAACTCCGGGTCAGTATCACCAAATGCTCAATACAATTATACATTAGATTTTTATCCGAACCAAGGGAATACAGTCATAACTCAATCAGATGTAACTAATATAATTGGTGGATTTACCGGAAATTTTGTGGCAAATATTAATGGCGTTAGCAATTTACATTTGATTTCTATAGATAATAATGCATTTAGTGGAACAAACATAAGAAATGCGATTATTGGTAATTATGTTGAAAGTATAGGTGTTAATGCCTTTAAGAACTGTGCTCAATTGACAAATATATCGATTGGTTCAGGTATACAGACAATTGCCATTGGCGCGTTCTTAAATTGTCAAAATTTACAAACTGTAAAAATACCATCTAAAATGTATAATACATGTAATAGCGCATATTTTTCAAGTGGATATGCGATAAAGTATAATTATTACTGTGTATTATCTGCTTCAAATGATCGCGGCATTTTAACAGCATACGATGTGGAGAGTCAATTAGATGTAGGTGCTAATTTTAGTAGTACCATATCGATTACATTTGATACAAGTGTAGCCATTATAGATGATAATGCATTTAACGGCAACCCAATCGTAAATAATATAATAATACCGCCTACCATCATTACCATAGGTAATTACGCGTTTGCGAATTGTGCTAATATGGAGAGTTTAATCTGTACCGGGGGAGACGAATCACAATTGTATTCCATTGGTGAATACGCTTGTTATAATTGTGGACAGTTATCAACAGTTGTTCTCCCATTATCGTTATCAAGTATAGGGACAATGGCTTTTGTAGAATGTTCTAATTTGTACTCGGTTGTTCTTCCAAGTATATTTGATTATTCATATATGACCAATACAACTGCATACTTTGTAACGACAAATCGGGAAAATACTGGTTGGAATAGTGACAATCCATACGACGCTACAGGAACATTTTTTACATTCCACTTTGAAATGTCTCAAGGACACTTTTGCAGTTATTCGTATGAAAAATATAGCTACATAAATGAACAGATTCAAAAATATAATAAAGAACAGGCCGAAAAAAACGCGAACAGATCATTTTGGGCATCTATAGGATGGGATATTCTCTCTTTCGCAATACTTGCAGTGGTCACTGTCGCGACTGATGGAATTGGAGACGCTATTGTTACCAGTTTTATGGGTGAGGCAGAAGCTGCTACAACTACAATTACTACTAATATAGTTCGCGCAGCATTCACGAGTGCAGTTAGTGCTGGTATAAGTAATACTGAAGATATAGTAATAGGTTATGTCGATATCGTCGATAATGGTGATATAGATCCATTTGCGGATTCAACTTCAGTGATTCCTTCTCACGATGAAGGATCCTGGCGCGCAACATTTGCATTCACAACTACAAAACGAATAAATGTGGATACCCTAAGTGCGTATGTCGAGACACAAGTTAGCAGCACCATAGTTGGATTATTTGGAGTCAGATTTATAAACGACCCACCTATTGTAGAGTGTACTCAAACTGGCGTAAATCAATACGCTGTAACTCTAACATTAGATATAGATTTTGCGACAGTTACCGATGCGGATAAGACTATTATTGAAAACGTAGTTAACCCAGCCATTGTATCCTTTGTAAATCCAAATTATACAGCACCTACGAACGGCGAACCTACGACGAATGTATCTCTGGCTAACATTTGCTTTCCTGCCAATACACCTATTAATACAGACCAAGGCGTTGTTTCTATAAAAAAAATAGACCCTGTATTTCATACTATCAATAAGAACCGCATTGTTGCTATTACGCAAACAATAACTCTTGCAAAGTATTTAATCTGTTTTAAGAGAGATTCGCTGGGTAAAAATTATCCCGCGGAGGATACTATAATGAGTAAGGAACATAAGGTATACTATATGGGCCGCATGATAGAAGCGAAGCATTTCGTTGGTCGTGTTAAAAATGTCTATAAAATACCTTATCATGGAGAAATATTGTATAATGTGTTGATGGAAAGATACAATAAGATAAAGGTGAATAATTTAATATGTGAAACGCTGCATCCTGAAAATGTGGTTGCACAATTATATTCTGGTAATTTTAAGGAATCCGATAAGGGGGACATAATCAAAACATTAAACAACTGTGTGTATAAAAATAATCCCAAGGAGTATGAGGCATTGGTGAAATATATATCCAAACAAACTGCTGGAGAGAAGCCACACGAACGGTTAAAGATAATGTCGTTTAGTAAATAGACTCTATGTGGTGCGCTTTATTTTTCATAATTTATATTTTATATTTTTGCTCGATAATATAAAATATTGCACTGTTTACGTCCAAAATATAAATATGTCTTCGTGCTGCTGTTTCTTTACTGGTTTAATCGGATCGGTTCGCATTTTACTGTGAGGAGTAGCGCGCTTACAAATATATTCACACATGGTAACAATATATGCCTTTGATGGGGGTGGACATTTGGCATTAGAACCGGGCACTGGAATGACCCTTTGTGCGCCCGCGAACATTATATATAAATAATACATGATTTTATATATAAATTAAATTAAATTGCCGTTTTCCCATTAAGTATAAAACGATTTATTGTCCTCCAGATCCAATCTCCAAGGGAGGGCGCATGAAATCGGGCTCAATGGTGGACTGGTTCCAGGGTCCCACCGACAACTGTGGGTTAGGAGGCTCAGAGCGAATCTGCAAGTTCGCGTTTCTCAAGCTCTGGCCAATGGTGTCAATACCAATGTGGTAACCAGCCTTGAGGAGGTTCACGTTGGCAAGCTCGCCCTTACCAGAGGGGTTCAACTGAGCCCACTGAGAGTTAGAGTCCTTGGGCAAAAGCTCAGCAGGATTCTGGATATTGGGTTGAGAGCAAGATGTTGGGATACCAGGCATGCTTGTCTGAACACCGTTAACGGAAGCATACACTTCGTTGCCGTTGGGGTCAGAAGCGCGAACCCCGGTCTCCTTCTTGTATTGTGGCTGCATCTGAGCGTTAGATTCGGCTCCAGACATACCCTTATCATTCAAGTATCCGGCAAACATGCTTACCGCATAGGCTACAACTAATAAAGCCAAGATGGCTCCAATTCCATACTCATTCCAAACCTTCGTTAAATAGCTTGTCATTATATAAAATTAATGATAAAATAATTTTTAGAATACATATTAATTATTCTAAAGATTTGATAAATAAATTACAGTCCGTCCAATTCGCTTTCTGAGACCTCATCAATTTCGGCGTCAATGTCGCTATCACTATCATTTAAATTGTCCAACATGTAAGTTTTCTTAATATTCTTTGCTTCTAAATAAGCTAAAAGGGCATTCTTTTTCGCTGCCTTGGCCTTGTTTCTCGCCGCCTTGTATATTTCAAAATAAACCTGATTCGGTTTTTTCAGCTGGATAGTTTCTAAAGTATTACCTGCTGATAATTCCAAACTGTTAATCTCCTTTAATTCATTCGGGTTTTCCTCAATATCTCCAGTTAGATCCTCAAATTCCAATTCTATAGCAGTTTCTTCACCGCCCCCCGCTTCAGCCACAACCAAATCGTCGGTTGTCTCTATTTGCGGAAGGGGGTCATTCATAGTAGATAAACTACCTGTAATAATTGCAGCGGGTTCTGGGGCGACGATGTTTTCAACCGACATTTCTTCCAACACGTCATCTTTTTCTAAAGTTCCAATGTCCTCTGTTTCCTGGACAGCAGCGGGTTCAACTGGTCTCTTACTCGTTTTAATTAAGCAGTTATCAAACATTGGCTCATTATCTAATATCATCACCTGTTTTAGGTCAATTTCGATTTGGAAGTTTCGCGCCGTAAATTTAATCCCTTGGATTTCTAAAATGGATATAATGTTTGTCTCCGTCTTAATATCATCCGCTGTTAAAGGTATCTCGTGTTCATTGTAAATCTTAACACCTGGCATATTGTTATGGTTCTTAATATTTGTTCTCAATAGATAAAATTTTCCAGATTTATAGACACGAATTGTAGAGCTAAATGCAGATTCGATGTCATTTTCTTCTAAATTATTTTGAAACCATGTATCTCTCCGATCATAAATCAGCTTTTGACATCGTTCTTCTAAATTTTCAAACCAGCTGATGAGAGGTGCTGCATTTTTATCGAACATTAGGTCACAGTAGTACTTTTTACCGGTCTTAACGATTCCTTGTCTGGTCTGACTTTTAATCGTTTGGATATAGAGTGGCTTATTGTTATTTTCTATTTTAGTAAAATATGCCCCTCCTTGAATTCCTACAGGATGCGCTAAAGAAAGTTTTGAGAAATCGAAAGCCTCATTTGGTTCAACAATATTGTCCATATTACTCAAATTATAGAAAATTTAAAAACTAATAACACGCACAACTTTCTGAATATTTATATTATAGTTTAGTATGAGAGATTCCTTGGTCAATCAATGTTTAGATATTTTAAAAAGGGATGACATAAAAAATGAGTTCAAGCAATTATTGAAGCCGATTATTGATTTTATTTTGTATGAGATAAACCCATACATTTATATAACGCTGGCACTGTTTTTTCTAATATTTATGATGATTTTAGCGATACTGGTTATTCTAATTATGTTGTTGCGTAATAAAACGAATGCCGTAAAGGTCTTGTAATGGGTTTAGGCAATATTAAACTACAATTTGCAGAATATATTTAATGAAATGTTACGGCGATATATAATTTTTATTCTCATCAATTTATATAATATGGCAAAACACAGACATCAGTCTCAGAAGGGCGGCAGTGGTAATTACAGTTCTGCAGCCACGTACGCTGAATACGTAAATGGCTCAATGCCTGAGCAATACGCGCGCGTTTTTGATCAAACCGGCGCAAATGCGGCAAACCAATCTAACGTGATAGTTGGTGCGCAAGGTCAATGGTCCCAGCAACCCGGTGTTCCCTCGGCCCAAAGCCTGACACTTGTTCAGTCTGCTGGAAAACGAACACGATCTGCTTCCCGTGCTCGCAGTGCTTCCAGAGGACGATCTGCATCCCGTGCTCGCAGTGCTTCCAGAGGACGAACTGCATCCCGTGCTCGCGGTGCTTCCAGAGGACGAACTGCTTCCCGTGCTCGCTCAGCTTCACGCTCGGCTGCACGTGCTCGCTCTGCTTCCCGTGGAAAGAGCGGAGGTTTGTTTGGTTCAGTAATTAACCAGGCAATCGTCCCGTTTTCACTTTTAGCAATGCAACAATCCTACCGCAAGAAGGGTGGACGCAAAACCATGAAGCGAGGAGGTATTTAAATTAGGAGTTGTATTGATATTTATATAATATTTTATATAATTATTAATGAGTTTTGAGAGTCAAATTCAACAATGGGTGTCAGTAGATAACCAACTTAAGCAAATAAACGAAAAGGCTCGCGAATTGAGAGAGAAGCGCAATACATTGGAACAAAATATAACCAGCTATGCCGCTTCTAACAATCTCTCTAATGCGACGGTACAGATAAGCGATGGAAAGCTAAAGTTTGCGAATAGTCGCGTTCCGGAACCTCTTACATTTAAATATTTAGAAAAGACACTCGGGGAGGTTATTAAAAGTGAAGCACAAGTTAAAACGATCATGGACCATATAAAACAAAAAAGAGCCGTAAAGGTTGTTCCGGAAATAAAGCGGTTTTCCAACAATTAATTAATATATGAATAATTTATATGAACAGCGAATATATGAATATGAATGAAGCCAAAATAGGAGGCAATGAAATGGTATTTAGTATAAATAGTGGCGGTGCCTGCTCGGGTGGTTTCAACGTGAATTCTATTATGATGAAAGCGGGCATGTCGCCAATAACCACGTTACAATCTCAATCTGGTGGCGATAATGTATCTGATTTGTTTGGCGGAAATTTGGTGATCCCCAGTTGGCTGTTAAGTTATAGTACGATGAACGGTGGTGGTAAAAAAGACAAACATAAAAATGATGACAGCGACGATGAATGCATAGACGATAAGCTATACGAATCGCTCTTAGATTTAGTCAGAGAGCCTCTGCATAAATTAAATCAGCCCAGTAAAGTTGCCCGAACAAAGAGAAATAAGGTCCGTAAAAACGACAAGGCGTCAACCAAAAGACAAAAGGTATAAAATTATTTATTATACTAACTTAATAATTATAAGGTAGTATAATAATGTTATTTAGAGTGGTTGATCATTATAGAGATGATGACTTTATTGAAAAGATTCCGATTAATAAAAAAAACACATGCACTGATGAATGTTTTGTATGCTTATCAGTTGAATTACACGACGAGACACACCCCATAAAATTAAGAGGCGATGATGTATACCTAAGAAGATGTTGCTGCGACGGTTTTATTCATAGGAAGTGTCTTGACGACTGGTATGCTGTAAGTAGTAAATGCCCCGTGTGCAGGTCATACATGGAAAAAAATATACATCCTCCTCGTGCCGCATTAATTTGCATATATATTGTTACAATTATCTGCAGAATGCTGTGGCTTGTTGGATGGGTCCTATATGCGTGGAGCGCGATTACTCTATACATTACAAAACGTAGACTGCTTGAGCTTGAAGACATGAATTACGAGATAAATTACGACATAAATTACGACATTGATGATGACATGAATGATGAAATTTAACTCGGACCACATTTATAGCGCGCCCCATGAAGTATGATTAAATGGAGATACTAATATATCACTTACCTGATTTTTCCAGTAGTCAATGCGCTTCTGAAAGGCAATGTCCTTCATTGTTTCCGGGTACGGCGATGATGTTTTCATGAGCTCGTCCTCCTCTGATGTCATTTTGGGCTTATATCCATAACAATTTACACCAAACTTAATCTTGGGGTTCGCAATATATCCGCCATTTACGCCGGTTCTACCGCAATCGTTTTGGTGGCCGTCAATGGTCTGCAAATGGTCATATGTTTGTTTTTGAGTCGGGAACAGTGCAAGTTGATTTGCGGACCATCCATAGTTGCACCATTCGGCGCCATTATTATAGGCCTTCTCAATTTGATCATATGTTGCTAAATCCGATCCATATGCACGGCAAAGTGCCTTTGCATCCTCATAATCGTAATTATTCCCTGGGATGTTAAACACTTGTTTATATAGTTTAATTTCAGGGACAGGGGCGGCGCCAGATTGATACGTGCTTTGATCTACCACGATATCAACCGTAGTTTTAGGTGTGAATAGTCCCTGTATAAATGCCGTTATGTTTATACTAAAAAAGTATTGGAACGCGTTAATGGCGATTAAAACGACTAAAATGGCAATAACTATAAACTCCATAATACCCGACCCAGCATCCATATTGCCATTAACCGCACCCGGCGTACTATTGCCTAAAGAGGATGACAATACGAAATATGCTATAATGACTAATAGGACAGTTGTTATAACAATCGGGTTTGAAAAGTAACTGTTTACGTAATCGTACATATTTACTGGATTTATTGTTGTTGTTGTATTTACTACTTCCATTTATAATATATAATTAGTTAAAATAATATAAATTAATTTTTAAATCCTCTTAATTTGCCTTCTTTCTATAAAACAAAACATATGCTTTGGGGGACACGATAGAATCTGGTAGACCAACCTCTGAAACGCTTGTGTCATTGAAGTGGTACCATTTTCCGTTTGCATTTTTAACGTATGCTGTATAGTGTCCGCCCATTACACCCCCGCTATGATTACACACGCCGTAAAGTTCATACTTATAACTTTGCCTCTTATATCCAATTACATATTCTGATAGGTCTAAGTTGTCTATGGGAAATGTTACAAGGACTTGGCTTTTTTGAAAGCGCGCGTTAAACCTTTTTAGGTCTATTACTAAAATGTTAGGGAAGGACCAAAACTGGATTTTCTTCCTTATATCAATTCTCTCTTTTGTGGCGTCATTTATCCAACCATTTTCGCCTTCAAGTATCTCACCCTCGACGTACAAATTAAAGCAATCAATGAGCGTCGTCGAGTTTGTCTTGGCTGGGATGGGCAAATCAAGAATAAAATACGGTTCTGGTGTTATTTTTAACGATTCTCCGGTTTTCAAATCGGAAATCTCCGAAACATGCACGGCATAAAATAAATTCCAGATCTCAGAGTACTCCTTTGAATACATTTTTTTTATCATTTCAAAACATTGAATGGCTATATTATCGGTTGTATTTGATGGGGTTCCTGATATGGTCATTCTAATTTCACGTGACAGGGAAGTGTGAAAACAGTCAATTAGAAACAATAAAAATTCTGGAAGGTCGTTTTGTGAAAACCCAGTAAACAAATCAACGCCCTTAATTTGTGCAACTTTTTGAATAGTTTTAATGAACTTTCCGGGAGAAATAATGCAATTGTCCGACCATAACATCTTTCTTAATTCGTCCCATTCCACAAGAAGAGCTGACTCTGGAGCCTTTTTAAGCTTGGCCTTATAGGTTTCTTCTCCCAAAAAAGAGTTTAGTTCATAGGTATGAGAGAGAATTTGCACGCACGAATTGGCGAAGCATGTGTTTCCTAAGTTCGCCAGTCCACTGAGCCCTTTATTTTTATAATGTTCAATATTCATAACTATAATTAATATAATACATTTAAACAGATTTCGTAATATATAATATATATCTATAACACAAATGAGTTATACCCCTCCCGATAATGACCTGATTCTGGTTTCCATTTTAAACGGTATGTATAACGACAATATAGCACAAATCAGAAATTTAAACGCATCTGTAAATAATTTGACAACCATAAATTCACAAATACGTCGGTTACTCGTACAAACACTGTCTAATTCAAATCGGAGAACAAATAGAAATCATGTTAATAGGTGGAACGAAGAGCCTCATAGGAATAACCCATATAGTTCATATGGACAAACAACATATACGTATGATGCGGCTGGCGGGGAACGTCGCCCCTCATTTACACCAGAAAACATTCGCAGATATCAGTTCTCTATACATAGAAATGACGACCAGAACGCGCCGTTTTCGGCCGTGCTCCCGACTTTTTTTGACCCGGTAGTGATATATCCTACTCAAACACAGATTGACATTGCGACCAGACGTGTTAGATATCGTGATATAGTTACCCCGAGGAATATAGCGTGTCCCATTTCTATGGTAGATTTTAATGATAATGATATTGTTACCGTAATAAGACATTGTGGTCACGTATTTGCGACGGATCAACTAAATATATGGTTCGCAACACACTGTACATGCCCCGTATGTAGGTTTGACATTCGTGATGCAGCTGCAGCTACAAGAGCCCCTACAACAACGCAAACAGCGCCTACAGCTACACAGGCAATCGACGCATCCGGAAATACTTCTCGCACCGCCAGGGCAGTACCTACTATTTACGATAGTATTTTAAACAATTTTCAGACGGTCGAATCTGTAGCAACATTGTTTACGGACCCGTCTGGGAATTATATGTACCAAGATTCAGACCCACTCGCATTATTTAATCTGATATCTCGTATTAATGACACGTACAGCAGAAATTAATTGCAAAGACAATTTAAAGATACAAACCTATAAAGAATAATGGCTGTAATGCGTAAACGTAATAAAGTAAGCAATGAAACTCTTTGTGAGGGTGACTCAATTTCCTGCGACGAGAACAACCAAGAAATATACAATAAAAATGAGTCTGATTATTATACCGAACATTTATACACATTCGGATCGATGACATACAATAACATGGCAAATATTAACTCTTACGCAATCAGTGTAGCGAAGTTTATTTCACAGGTGGCTGGAGTATATTTGACTTGGATTACACTGCATTATGTCGCAGCACATTTGTACACCAAGTTTTGTGCGCACGACACTGTGGTTGGGTTTATACTATCTCCCTTCATGGTTGTAGCTCCTCATTGTCGTGCGCTACGGTGGGTTGTACATACCGCATCCGGGGTTATTGAAAATATGTGGCTTGTATTTGGTACGTGGATTTGCGCGAATATTCTCACAGTTCCTGGTACTGGTACAGCCGCGCCCTCAGCGTAAAATATGTATAAAACGATATTAAAGAGTACAGCATAAACAGTGTATAATATGAGTGCAAACATGAGAAACGGAAACATGAGAAATGGAAATAAATGGACAGTCAATGAGGTGCTTGCGCTTCAAAGAGAATATGAGTTATTGGAATGGACAATTCAGGAAATTTCTGCTAAGCACAAGCGCAGTATCGGGTCCATTTTATTCAAATTGACAGCGGAGGGGTTTATTCCCTCTTGGAATGATGCGCGCGGTTATAACATGGAAGATTATGCAGCATCTGTGCTGTGTCAAGGCGCCCTGTGTGATAATGATTACGACAATGATGACGACGAGGATTACGTGGATGAGGAGGAGGATGATGAGGACGACGCGGATGAGGACGATGATGATTACGACGACGACGATATGTCCTCTGAGGACGTGTGCTCGTATGATGCCGATCAAGGCTGGAACCTAAGGGAGAGCGTAACTGAAATTGGCAATATGGTGAAACAGATATTTCAGGTAATGAGTGCATCAAAACAAAAATCGGGAGCAAGTGCGTCATCATCGGCCATGTAATAAAACAAAAAAACAAAGAAAAATAAAGAAACTCGAATAATCTTATAAACAGTAAAATAAAAACAATGTTGCATGTTTTTATTTTATTTTTACTGTATTTGAAAACCAAATACTTATTTACCACATGGTGGGCTTAGCGAGTTTTTCGTGTGTGGTTTCTCGCCTTTCTGCAGAATGCGCGCTTTGTTCCGCGTGCCACCTTGCAACCTTTAACCTTCTTGCACTTGTTTGGGGTCTGGACCCGTTTACCCTTACACAAAGACCTGTTTGCCATAGTTGATATATTCTAATAAGAAAAAATAATTGGAAGAATAGGGCACTACGCATGTCTTATACTTTCGTAAAGAACTTTGTCATACTTTGAACACCCGCCTTCTCATTGTTGGTTTCTCTTAAATATTCGTCAAATAATAACGCCTTTATTTCCTTGCAACGTAGAGTTTCTACCTTTTCTTCAAATTTATCTACATCGTCTATGTACTCTTTTCGTAGGGCTTCAACGTCCTTTTTAAACTTGTTGAGTTTGGGACGCTTTCCCTGCATAATCCATATTTTCTCAAGAACCAGCGCGAACACCTGTTGAACAGGCTTCATGATTTGGTTTGTGATATAAAACGAATAGTCAATTTTTAACTTATTCTCAGCAATAAACGACGGCGTTTCAATTTTGTCACCTTGAAGAGTCTTCTTGCCACTCGTAGATATATACGCAAATGGAATCCTATCACCAGGTCCCGGCTTATTACCAGGATCTCTTGCGGTCATTCTATCTGCAAGAACCTTGTGCGCGATAGACTGTGGGTTTTTATATCCAGAACGCAGCGATTTTGTTATAATGAGCTTGTCCATGCTGTACTTCTCATTGACAATGTTTTCTAAGCACCCTCGCAAGAAATCAATCGCCTCCTGAATATTCTGCTTTTTCATGAGAATATCAATGATGCCACCATAAATATCCTTGACGATTGGCGCATTATCTCGCCGCTTTAACACGATGCCCATTTCCTTTCTTTTACCCTTATTTGGGTCTGTTTCATAAAGCATTCCGACGTATCGCTTCTTTGACAGCAAACAGAACGGCATAAATGTCTTCTCATATTCTAAATCATGAGGCCCTTTTAAGAATTGGGACGCCAAATGTCCCGCTTGCTGAGCAATTTCAATCGTGATTTCAAGCGCATCTTTGCCGCGAATCGGCGTACCATCTGGCGTTTGTAAATTAAATGTGAAGAATACCGAATCCGTGTCGCCATATATATATTCCGCTTTGGTTCGCACTTTGCCATGGTTCTCTGTGTCGCAAATCTTATCTGCATAGCATTCTTCAATGATTCTCTTGGCATAAGTGAGAAGCTTTCTTCCTGTAGCCGTTGTGCAGGCGGCAATATCCTTTTCATAGAATGTGCTTGTCTTTGCACCACATTGGCCATAAAGAGAGTTAGCGGTGACCTTATAACCAAGTTGGCGCTGATCTAATACATTCTTCATAAATTCGTCGGTTTGTTGCGGGATCAACTTTCGCGTGTCTTTTCTGGCCTTCAAAAGCTCCTTTAATATAGAAGGCATGATGGCCTCGCCTTCTCCACTCATGCCCTCCTGCTTAAACGGCTGCGCAAATCTGCATAATTTATGGCCATTCAATATCTTTTCTGCGGCGGCCTTGGGGTGCTTTCTGCGATATACATACGTATCATACTTCACGTCAACATACGAATAGTTCGGCAAGTTATCATAAATATAATTGCCTGCCGCATCCTTCTCACCCCACTCTTCAATCAAGTTGCCAGCCAAATCATATTCCCGCGTCCAAACTTTGCTATCGTGTGACAAATTTTCGCTAATCATGGAACTTGGATACAGTGACGCATAATCTACACACGCTACTGGATTGTCCAAGTACAGGTCGCATTTTGGGTCCAACACAATAGCTCCCTCATAGCCTTCGTCAAGGTCGCCCTTTTCTATTACTGGCATTAATGTCCGTTTTTCTCGGCACTTTTTTGCAATATAACTTGTAAGCTTGATTCCCTGACCACGCATAACCAGGAAATTTATTGGCACACTGCAGATCTTGGCCATCTCAATAAACCCGGTAAGCACATCCGATTTATTAAACAAGTAATGCACAAGGTTGCAATCCTGAATACAGTATTTCGCGATAACGGACCTATCATCGGCCGTCCCGTTGGTCATTCTGAAAATGTCTTTGGGGGTTACATCATCCTTGGCCAAACACCATCTAACCTTCTTGCTAAAATCAGGGTTAACTGCCCCGTTAATAACGAACTTACCAGCGGCCTTGTCGACTTCGGTTACAAGATATTTCGCGCCGTCGGCATAATAGTCAACGGAATGCCCGATTTCTTCAAAGTGTACGTAACTGCCGTTTAATAATCCTGTCATATTTGCAGTTTTAATTGTAGTAGTAGATTCGTCGGCATGTTCTATGCCTTTGACGAAGTCACCGATAAAATTGCCGGCAACATAATCCAGCTTATATGAAATCAAGTTTGCCTCACGACGGTAGAAGTTATAGAGGTCGACTTGAAGACGCCCATTCATTTTAATAAACCGCAAGTCATGCTGACCGCTCGCAAGCTGAATGCTACTTTCTTCAATCTTGTACTTTCCTGTACCATATCCATCTTCGGACTTTATGGGCGTTCCGCAGACTTCGTCATTGTTGCGTGACAATTTTAAAAACTCTTCGGCACAATCATTTTCTTCGGCGCGTCTAAACATAAACTCGTAATCAAAACCAAATATGTTATACCCGATAACAATGTCGGGGTTTTCTCGTTGAACCAGCCTCTGCCATGCAAGCAAAACCTCCTTTTCGGTACTGTAACTTTCGACCACGCTGTTTTCAATTGGCATATCAGAGCATGTGTTGAGGACAATACAATGGTTAAAGTGCGGGTCTTTGTTTCCATAATTCATAAATGTGGAACCGATGAATGTGCACTTGTCGCCCTCTAACTTGGGGAATACCCTTTTCAAGGATTCGTTTAATTCAAGCAGCTTCCCCTCGCGCTCAAAGGTTTTATCGCAAAGGATATCTGAAATGGTCGCTTTTTTATCGGTATATGTTTTAATATGCGTGCGGTGATCGTCAGCGTCATCTTCGTCCATACCAAGTTTTTCAAACATTGATTCAATTGTGTTTGCCTCTGCGTTTGTATCAGACGATTTCAAGTTTCTTACCTGAGTTTCAAGCCAAACCTCGCACAGCCGTTGGACTTCTGTTTTTGATCCAGGAGGCTTTTTGGGGTAAACCAAATCAATTTGGTCCATTTTTTCATACCCAAAGGCAGCGAGAATAACACGTCTTAAAATATTCTTGCAGAGGTCCTTTGTCATTTCCATTTTAAGACCCTCAAAATACTCTATAATGTTTGTGGCCAGTTTTTTGTATGTTTTAACTGGGACAGGGAAATCACCGTGACTGCTGCTCGCCTCAATATCAAAACTCATTATCTTGTAGGGAACACGAGTTTCCTTATTATTCAGCGGAATGATATTTTTATAATTGGTTGTAAAGTCCACGTCGCAGTTCACTCGCTTCATGTCGCCCTTATTTTCATTCGCATGCTTCTTGGGGACTGCAACCCATCCAGAAGGACTAATGTCTTTAATGTGGAAGAATCTCAGAAGCGGCGGAATATTTGCTTCATATAGCTTCATATCCGTGTTATTAAATTTATATCCATTCGGTAGCAATGTGTGGCCGTTCTGATAATTTGTATACCAAAAGTTCTTGGCCTTGTTAAACGCATTCAGGTTTGCAAATTCAATCATTATGAACTTGTGCTCCTTCCCTCCGTCGAACCCGTACAACTTTTTACGCTTTATGATTTTGCACTCTGTTATAGAGTCTTGATAATATTTACCCATTTTCTCCTTTAGATGGGTAAGGAACTCCTCCTTCATTGAAATCGTCCATTTGTCGTTCACCATTACATAGAAGAATGGCTTGTATCCTTCTGCTATGACAGAATATGTTTTTCCGGCCTCGTCAACACCAAACATCTGGATCATAAAACTATTGGAATCTTTATATGTGTTCTGCTCTTCATCGGACGACTCCATCGTCGAATCCTTTGCATTGTACACGTTGAAATCTAAAATTCTGAAGACGTGCTCCATTCTTAATACTTGTAATACCTTATGTTTATCTTGTTTAACGGGATTCAATTTTATTTAAATCTTTAGGCTATAATTTACCGCAGTGAATAATAGTATTTTAACTAATAATATTATTCGATATATGCATTACATCCAGATTAACGTCTGCCATATTTACAGTGTTGTCGCTGAGAAAAACCTTTGGGTTTTCGGCAATTAATGCTGCGTTTGTATTTTAAAGACCATTTGCCTCCACGATGTCGTTTAGTGCGACCGCCCATGTAGCGGCGAGTTTTAGATGCAGAACTGCGCTTATTATGATGACTACGATGTTTATGATCATCATCATGCTGGTTGTGTCCAGGATGTTTATAATGCGTTATATTACTTTCACCCAGTTTGTTCTCCATCCATTTAACAAAGGAATCAATCTGTCGGTCTTTAACATCAATATCGCAATCCTCATAGTTTTCCGATGTATGCCCCGAGTTTGTTATATACCTCATTGTTGGAAAACTGGAGGGTTTGGGGTTAAGGTGTCTAATATTGTCGGCCATTATGTGGTCCACGGAAACAATTGCAACATCCTTTCTGTTTAAAAAATCGGCAGGTAATACATTTTGTAATTTCTTCCACTCTGGTCTTGTGGCGTTACACGGGCCGCATCCTTCCATGAAAATCAACATGAACGTTTTATTATTTTTAACGCTCATAAGCTTATTTAGTTCGGCAATTAACCCCTTTCCGCCCATATTAGAAGGTTTATTCTCAATATGCAAATATACCATTATATAAATTAAATAGAAAATAAATTATAACATTTTTATCCTCGTAGTATATAATGACACCCTTAACATTTGTCTTTATATTAGTATTTTTAATTGGTCTATATTTTTACGCAAAGGGTAGCAACCCAGAGGCATTCACCAATAAATATTCTAATCAGCCAAGGTGCCCGAATTTGCTCATTCAGAAGGGTTCTCGGTTTTATCTGTACAATTCTAAACTGGCAGAGGTGCCTGGCGTGAACCCGGTTGAATTTGATAATTTAGAAGATTATACTGAGTTCTTGGATTGGCAGAGAAGTCAGAACATTCGTTGCCCCGTATTGTACTTACAGGAGACATATGATGCGCAGGGTAACAAGGTCTATAAATCACGCCCGAGCGTATCAGAGCCTCAGGCCGGATTACCGCCGTCTGCGGCTTCTCCTGTGGGAATTGCCTCGCAGATTCCGCCGATAATGGAATCGTCGCTCGAGCCCGTTGGCGATGAAGCATATCCGAATCCAACCTTGTTGGTTGACGCGACCAGAAACGACCCCCCTTATAACCAACAGTCATACCCTGCACATGATCAAACCAGTTATTATATTGGTACCACAACGCCGTTGGATAAGATGGACTTTGACCAAGAAAAGGCCCAGGTAAGCCCAAATCCAATGGACCCCAACTGGGGCGGTGCGGCATACACGCAGAGCCTTGTTGACAAGGGATACTACAAGGAGGACGAAGTTCAAATTTATATACCTTAAAATAATTTTACCTCTTTTTACATTTTAAACGCAGATTTTTATATGGATATAATTGCCATATAAAAATTATTTACACCTTTGAGTATTTCAATTTCCTACATAAGAGAACCATATGACGATGAAATATACATTGTGTTTTTATAACCCATTTCGTGTAGTTTATCAGCAGCAATTCTTGCTCTATGACCTGTATTACAATAAATTATTATTCGTAAATTTTTATTAGGATATTCATTCCGCATTCTTTTTTCCAAGTCAGAACCTTGAATATGTATTGAATTAGGATAATATCCCAAAGTATTACGTTCAGCCGATGTTCTAACATCAAGAACTAAATCTATTTTGTTATCCATTATCATTTCTTTTGCCTTTTCACTGGATATTCTATATTTTGAAGATACTGCATAATGATAACTAAAATATATGAATGCTATAAAAACAAAAAACACTAAACTCAATATAATTCTTCTATCATAAATTCCTTTTACCATTTATATACTTATTATATTTTTATTGTATTTGGTATAGTTGTTTGGAATGTAAAAAGGTATAAATTAACTTTAAAATATTTATAAAATAATTAATTTGATTATAATCTTAATTATTTTAACTGCTGCCATCCACAAACTTCATGACGCTATTTAATGCGGTCTTTGCTTGTTGCAGGCTTCCTAACTTCTCAATTGCGGCCATTGGGTTGTTGCGATGATCAACCGATAACGTGGTTTGCAACATCAAGCAGTTGATTAAATCCTCTACATTAAGAATTGCGGTTTCATAATCAGCGCGGTACTTGTTAATTAGCAATACATCCATTGACCTGATATTTGCTGCCTTTATTGCGGCACCATAGGCGGCAGCATTCCCTGCAATACCATTGTCTGCGGATGCCGTATTATTTCCGGATGCGTCGGACATACCCTCCATACCATCAATGTTGCTCGGGCTAAAACGTCTAAACATTAAATACGCCAGAAAAAATAATAGGACAAATAACCCCAAGTGTACGATTTCGTTCATAATATATAATTTTATTTTTTCACGAGAAACTTTACAATATTCGCAATGCTGGTTTTGTTGATTTTTCGCGTCTGACCCTTTGCATTTGTAGACGTTATGTTATGTAGGCAATCTGCGTTTGTTTCAAGTTCCTTTATCAAATTGGGCAGCGTTTTGTATTGTTGTAAAATGGCCAATGCGGTAACTGCGCTGACGCCAGGTATTTGGCAGAGCATGATTTCTCCAATATTGTCGGGCGTAATATTTTCCTTCTTGACCTTCTTAATAACGCTTACATAGTCCTTTTCGCTTTGTTCGGCTTCATCTGGTTGTTTGCCACTTTCAACTACTACAGATGCTCCAGTTCCTCCCTGTTGTGGCTCTGTTGTAACTGAAATAGCAGTAGGAACCTGAATCTGAGTATCTGTAGTAGCAACAGGAACGACCGGTTTATTTGGGTAAAACGCCTTCTTATCTGCAGGCTCCTTCGCCAGTTTATAAGCCATATTACAAATAATAGTAGCTGATTCTTCTAAAGAGAACGATCTAAACACGGAAAAACCCTTGTAGTAGTTAAGAGAGAACATCGCCGAATACGCTGTTAGTTTATCTACTCTATTGTCACTTTTGAACCGATTTGCCTGGTTCACGTCTCCCTCAACGAGATAAATGATATTATGGTTGTGATGATTCAATCCATTTAGTCGATAGGATTGTTCTTCGTACCTGCCGTCCTTAATACTCGCAAGTAGATCAGTTATCGACTTTCTTTCTATAATCATTTTGTCTTCATTTTCGTCTGCAATAATAATATCTCCAATAGGCAGTGTCTCGGACTTTATTACAAGTTGTTTGAATATTGGTATGTTCGCCACAAGACCGTTAATATGGCGCAAGAGGTCGCTTTCCCGAGTATCAACCTTGATAATCATAAGTTATTAAATTATCTAATAAATTCTTATTAAATCATTTAACGTATAAATAATTTATCCACAAATTCGCTAAATAAATACCGAACTGTTTTAACCCATATTTCCACCATGTGTAGCATGGTATCCATACTTTTGGGTCTGGATTGTCCTGTTAGGGACGCAGATGAGAGGGAGTCTCTGAGGGGCTCCAATCAACATGGGGTTGCTCGACAAAAACCAACCAACACGAGGGGCAATTCCCGCTTTTTTTGGGCCGCCGCACACATTAGTTCTGTTCACGATTGACGCTTGATTGCGTGCACTACGTCCAGCGCTCATTAGTACCATAGTATATACTACAAAAATATTAAAATTTTATTTTATTCAATTAATCTAAATATTTGAATATAAAACCTTTTGAACTTTTTTGTTTTTCTTTTAAAACATCCTTAATGCAACTATAAGAAATGTTTAATAAAAGCCCAGCTTCCTTAATTGTATCAAATTTTTTAATTTCATTCATTTCTAAATCATATTGCATAATTTTTCTTTTATGTCCATTTGTTAAACCTATTTTATGACTATGTAAATTATTTTCAGAACAAGTTACCCACTCTAAATTATTAACATTATTATTTAATTTATTACCATCTATATGATTAACAAATGGTTTATTATATATATTCTCTAAAAATGTTAAGGCAACCAACCGGTGTAACGCATACTTTTTAATATTTACTCTTAAATAAATATATCCACTGTGATGAGGTTTATAGTTGCACATAATTACACTCTTTTTGTTTTTAAACCTCCCTAAAGAAGATATGTAATATCCATTTGTATCTTCATTTTCAATATCTATTTCTTTCCAAATTTCATTTTCTAAATGTTGTCCCTTGTCTACTTCCCATTTAAAACCACATGAACTATTATAAACGCCCCTACAAGCGCAACTAATAGAGGATCTAATATTATGTATATTATTGCCAAACTGATTATCATATATCCATTTTGAGGCTAATTCAATTGATTCATATTTTTCTATTTTTTCACCAGATTTTAAATTGATTCGCCATATTGTTAAATTTTGATTTGTTGTTTGGATTACACCACTGCTTCTGTGTATATTATTTTCTTTTGTGGTAACCCACTCCAAATTAGAGACGCAATTATTTAATTTATTCTTGTCCTTATGATTTACGTCAGGCTTTCCCTCTGGATTTTCAATAAACGCAAACGCTACCAATCTATGAACACTAAATGTTTTAGTTTTTATATTTGATAATCCCACATAATAATAACCACCTAAATTAACGGATTTTAATATTCTTCCTGTATTTTTATTTTTAACATTTCCAAAAGATGATATTTTGTAATTATCATAATTTGATATTTCCTTCCATATTTCTATATCCTCCATATATGTTATCTATATAATATACCATTCTATATTTAAGCCGCTATCAAACAATAAAGTAAAAGGGTTTAAAATCAACTAAAGATAATGTGTATAGCCACAGATGACTGACTTCAAAATTAGCCACGATGATGATATTGTTCGGACCGAGGATGGTCTGATTTTTAACCCATATAATCCTCTAAATGTTAAGATTACATTGAGCGAAGTTCAATCTATTCTTTCTAAATATGGATTACCCGCGACCGTAGACAATGTGGCGCTTTATGAGCGGGCGTTTGTGCATCGGTCCTACACGAAGCGTCCGGGCTTTGAAAATATACAACAGAACATTACGATTGTTGAACGCCCGCCAGATTGCATGCCGCTTAGCAGTAAATCTAATGAGCGCCTGGAGTTTTTAGGTGACGGTGTTCTTGAATGTGTAACCAAGTATTTGCTTTATAGGCGTTTCCCTAAAGCCGACGAGGGGTTTATGACTGAGAAGAAAATTGCAATCGTAAAGAATGAGGCCATCGGCAAAATCGCACTTGAAATGGGGTTGCACAAGTGGCTGATTCTTTCTAAACATGCAGAAGAGAAGAAGATTCGCACCAATTTGAAAAAACTGGGGTGTCTATTTGAGTCCTTTATTGGAGCGCTTTTCTTAGACTTTAATAAGGTCGTTGTTAAGGATGAGGAGAGCTGGTTTCAGAACATGTTTGTCACTGGGCCTGGTTTCCAAATGGCGCAGAAGTTTATTGAAAGCGTCTTTGAGAAACACATAGACTGGGTCGCCCTCATTCAGAATGATGACAATTATAAAAATATCTTGCAGGTAAAGATCCAGAAGGAGTTTAAGGTTACGCCGCATTATTTGGAAATTGAGCATGACCTTGAATTGGGATATAAAATGGGCGTATATTTGTGCTTGGGTCAGGCTATCCATACGGTATCTCCAACACATGCTACAGACATATCTGTTTTCAAGAATTTTCGTGCGATCCAGGATTATGTTGCCGAGAAAGGAAGGGTGTTTATCTTCATGGGCGAGGGGCAGCACAAGATTAAGCGAAAGGCTGAGCAAATTGCATGTGATGAGGCCATAAAGTTTATTGAGGCAAACGATAAGGCGTAGGAAATCTGGTTAGTACCGTTTTTGTAGTTTGGTTCTTATGCCTTTGGTTCTTATGCCTTTGGTTCTTATGCCTTTGGTTCTTTTACCTTTGGTTTTTGCCCTTTTGGTTCTTCTTCCCCCCGATTCATTTCTGCTTATAAAACGAAATGTAGAAATTGGTTCTCCTATACTTAACATTTTTTTAACAAAATTCATAGAAATGTTTCGCTCTTCTATGTTGACATTGTTATTTATATTTTCTTGTTCATATAATTCAAAAATGTAACGATGTGTTCCGGTTTTTGGTGGCGGAGCAGGCCCAGTATATAACAGCACGTCTTCTCCATTTTTAACATCATTAATTATATTTGTTACTATCCAATGAAACCGATTGCCATATACTGAGTCCGGATCATACATCAGTAGCGTATACAATTTGTTATTTTCAAAAGAGAATTTAATTTGAGGTTTAATTTGCGTTTCACTCGGTTTTAGAAATGCGTTATTATTTACAAATTTACTATTGTAGAATATCTCCATTTATAATATACCACAGTAAATAAAATACTTATAATAATAATTTTTTAGTAATATATTAATATATATATAAATGGCCAAACAATTCCATTCAAGAAGTCGATTAACTCGTAAGGCGCGACGTGGAGGGGATAGCTCGTCATTGGAAGCTCACACAAGTGAAGCCAGAATTTTTTCACGACCGACGAGTGCTAAGAGCAAGACTAAGTCTAAGTCTAAGTCCAAGTCCAAGTCCAAGTCTGCAAGCAAGAGCAAGAGTAAGTCGGCAAGTAAGAGTAAGAGTAAAAGCAAGTCTAAGAGCGCGGAAGAGTACGTGATTGACACATGCCCTATCTGCTTTGAACATCTATCCACAAACCCCATTGTTACAACCAAATGCAGCCACACTTTCCACGAGGAATGCCTAATTGGGTGGTGCAGTGCGCAACGTGACAACAAAACATGCCCCGTGTGCCGCCGGGACATTAAAGACACCTGCGACGATATAGGACCCTTTAATAGTAAGCAGATATTCCAATACATTGAGGATAGATGGTCGCCACGTCGTGCTGCTAATGATGAAATGGCCGCTCTCTTGATAGCCAATCCAAAATTTGACCCCAATGTGAGCGCATCATACCAAGACTCACCTGGGAAATTTTCATTATTCTGGCATCTTGCGCGCGACGATAACTGGGAGCTACTAAAGAAGTTGCTTGCTCGTCCAGACCTTGTAATCCCCGCTTCTGATGCAGCCGATTTTGCAGGGGAAAACAGAGTCCGTAAACTTCTTATAGAATACAAGAAAGTCCCCAAGGCGCTGAAAAAGCTGTGGATGTAATCTGTGTCCTATATTTATATGTTTGACTATTTTTAGTATAACCAGGTGCACTCCATGTAGCTACGCCCCACCGTAGATATAACACATTTATTATTTTCCATTTGTTAAATAATAAAAATTTATATATTCAAATTATATAAGCAATGAATCCTTTAGCCAAGTTAAAAGAAAAGTTGATGGTAAAACCTAATGTTGCAGATAGAGAACGAGTTGCTGTTATTATAAAAGGGACCAAGAAACTACAAAAACCGGTGAATGTGAATCCACAGGAGGCTACAAAGGCTGCCCCTTTAATTGTAGATGAAACACAAACAGGCTTTAATCGCGACGATCTTTTCAAGAAGCTGGCCGAAAATAAAAAACTTTCTGTCACGGTAAAACGAGTTGTTAAGGATTCTGAAGAGCGGATGGTTGTCCCTATGCCTGCTACTGCCAAGAAGATAAAAAAATTAGAGACTAAAAAGAGACTCATCATTGAAGAGGATGGTGATGAGGACCTTGAAGCCGTTAATCCGCCTGCTCCAAACGAAGAGGAGGCCGCTCTTGTATTGAAGCCAAAACCCGGTGCAGAGGAGGAAGTGGAGGAGGTTATTAAAATTACCGCACCCAAAAAGAAGACACGAATTACGAATAAGATTGAAAAGGGGGTCACCGTGCTGGGGCCAGAAACACTTGTTGAAATAGGAGAAACCTCGCTTGCAGACCGTTTGCCGCGCCCATCGCCTCCAGTATTAATCAAGGCATCAAGCTACTATATGAATAATCGTGAGATTTTCGTTAACTTTATCAATTCTCTCTTTGAACCATATCGCAAAGAGCTCGCCGAAAATAAGGACGCTATTTCATGTGACACCATTGGGCAAACGGGCACTGATTTCTCTCTATTAACCCACCAGAAGATTGTCCGTGATTATATGAATCTCTATACTCCTTATCGCGGACTGCTCTTATACCACGGTCTTGGTTCCGGAAAAACGTGCACATCTATTGCAATAGCAGAGGGCATGAAAAGTGCAAAGCGCGTCATTATTTTGACACCTGCATCATTACGTGCGAATTATGTTGAAGAGCTGAAAAAATGCGGCGACTTACTCTATAAGAGGAATCAATTCTGGGAGTGGATCAACACGGAGAATAATTTGCCGCTCCAAAAAACCATTTCTGCGCTGTTAAATTTGCCAGAAGATTTCATTATAAAAAACGGCGGCGCGTTCTTCGTTAACGTGAAAGAAAGTTCAAACTATCATACACTTGATGACGTTAAAAAGAAAATCCTTGAAGCCCAGCTGAACGAGATGATAAAACAGAAATATCAGTTTATAAATTATAACGGTCTACGCTCGCGACGTCTGGCCGAGATGACTTCTAACTTCACGCGGAATATATTTGATGATGCTGTTGTAATTATTGATGAGGCACACAATTTAATCAGCAGAATCGTGAATAAGCTTAAACGGGAAAAGGATGTACCTGAAGAAGACAAGCGAAAAAGGAAGGATGCGGCGAAGGAAGGAGAAAAAGAGGGCGCTGTAGATGAAGACAACCTCTTCGGCGAACACACCCCGCTCAATTTGGCCACCAAGTTGTATTACATGTTGTTGAGAGCGAAAAACGCCCGCATTGTATTATTATCTGGAACTCCGGTTATCAATTATCCTAACGAGTTCGCCATTATGTTTAATATTCTGCGAGGTTATATCAAAACATGGAAAATTCCACTGGTTATTAAAACCGCCAACAAGATTGATAAACAGGCGCTTAATAACATGTTACTTGGTGAGAAGTCGCTTGACTATTTGGACTACTCCCCTACCAGCAAAACGCTAACTATTACGCGAAACCCGTTTGGATTTAAAAATAAGGTTAAAAAGGGTACCGGATATCAGGGGGTAACCAATGTCAAGAAGGACGAAATTGGCGATGCTGTAATGGACACAGAGTTCACCTCTGACGACGACTTTGAGAGAAAAATAATCAGTATTTTAAAGCGAAATGACATTGATATTGTTCCGCAGGGGGTCCGCGTCGTTAATAAAAAGGCGCTCCCAGATGACTTGACCACATTCTTGAATAACTACATTAATGATAGCGACAAGAAACTTAAAAACGTTGACGCGTTAAAGCGAAGAATCATAGGCTTGTCCTCCTATTTTAGAAGTGCACAGGAGGGATTGCTCCCTCGGTATAGTAAACAACTCGGTGTTGATTATCACATAATCAGAATACCAATGAGCGATACACAATTTCGCATATACGAGGGTGCTCGTAAGGAGGAGAGAGAATATGAAAAGAAGAAAAAGGTACCTTCCGATACTGCTGATTTGTTTGAGGAAAAGGCGTCTACCTATCGTATATTCTCCCGTTTATTCTGCAATTTTATAATGCCTGATAGGCCTGTTCCGTTCAGTAAGAGGAAAAAGGAGGGCGAGGAAGAGGTCAAAGAGGGTGAAGCAAACGACATGGCACGTATAATTACTGAGGGCGCGCGCGTTGAAGCGACACAAGACGTTGAGGACGAACGAGAGGGTGAAATTGAAGGCGATGAAATTCTTGAAGCGGTCGGCGGCATTTCCTACAAGGAGCGACTTGAAGCTGCCATAAAAAATATCAAGGAACATTCCGATGACTTTTTGACTCCCGAAGCGCTTCAAACTTATAGCCCAAAATTCCTGCACATGTTAGAAAATATTCAAGATGAGGACAATCAAGGCTTACACCTGGTGTATAGTCAATTTAGAACCGCCGAAGGAATAGGCATTTTTAGCATGGTTCTTGAAAAGAACGGGTTCGCTCGGTTCCGGATTAAGAAGACACCGCTAAATGTGTGGGAAATTGATATACCCGATGTAGATGCAGGAAAACCAACCTATGCATTATATACCGGAACCGAAAGCAGCGAAGAAAAGGAAATATTGCGACATATCTATAATGGCGAATGGGGCCAGATCCCCGAAAGCATTGGTAGTGTATTAAAAGCGAAATACCATAACAATAATATGGGTGAGGTTATCAAGGTCTTCATGATTACATCGTCTGGTTCAGAAGGTATTAACTTACGAAACACGCGGTTCGTTCATATTATGGAACCCTATTGGCATCCGGTACGCTCAGAACAGGTTATTGGCCGTGCAAGACGTATTTGCAGTCACAAGGACCTACCACCAGCTCTGCAAACCGTGGAGGTTTTCATCTACCTTATGATATTCTCGGAACCACAGTTAAAGTCAGACGAGGCGATTGAATTAAAGAGAAAGGATTTGAGCAAGGCGATACCCAAGGTTCCCATTACAAGCGACCAATACCTGTTTGAAATCTCGGAAATCAAGGCAGGGCTGACAGCCCAGCTTACTGACGCGGTTAAGGAGTCATCGTTTGACTGCTATATTTACTCAAATGGTAAATGTGTAAACTTCGGCGATCCCTCGAACGATAAGTTTGCCTACGTACCCGGATTTACTGAACAGCAAAACGACTCGACTGTGCGTGCAAACAAAATGGCAATTGAGTGGGTCGGCAAACCAATTACGATTAATGGAGTCGAATATATATATAGACGGATCAGCAAGGATGTTTTGGATCTTTATGATATGGAGATTTATAAGCGAGCACAACTGGATGGCTCTATTGCGCCGTTAAAGGTCGGAACATATGAGATTAATGAGAAGGGAGAGAGAGTTGTAAAATTGGGCGGCCTCATTTAGCCGACATTAGTAACTCTATTAGTGTATCCATTTTAGCAGCTAATGCTGCAATTTGCCTCTCCACATTGGCGAGTCTGTCTTCTTGTGGGGCCTCATGTAATGAAAGTTGTATGTTATTTTGTGCGGCAGGTTCAGGTCCGACTCGTTTCAGCTTTTTAAAAATATTGGTCTCCAAGTCGTCGTCAGTCGAGTCTAAATTAGTTGCCGATATTTCCTTGTTTGCTCCCCATGTCACATTTTTCTTTCCTCCCTCGCTACTAATTGGTTCGTCTAAGTTTAAGAACTTAAACCTCGATGCGCTACTCGTTGTGTCCTGCTGAGTGGGAAATTTATCAGTTTTGACAGACGTTTCTTGCGGTTTTAACCAATTACTCGTTTGATTTATATCTGATGTATAATTGCGGTTAATCTGTTCAACCTCATAGTTTCTTTTAGCCGTCATCTCCTTAATTAGCCTGTCCATCCCTTCTATTGGCTTGTCCTCAACTTTATCAGTGAAATCTGGAGCCTGCGGGGCAGTCAGGGTCATTGTGCGGGTAAACTCATCCTGACGTCGGCTTAAATCCTTTTCAAATTGCGATTGGCGGTCCGTTTGGATCTCTTCATATGTGATTAATTCTTTTGGAGTCGGCTCGTCGGATATTTTGATCTTGTTTGGCATTTGCGGGACAAAGTGCTGTTTAATGTGAGCCAGAATCAATATGATGTACTTTTTATTCATGTCAACCAAATTGGTTGTTTTTGTTTTTTCCGTCTCAAAAAACCCCCTGACATTGTTCAGAAAAACCTGTGATATTTTGGATTGAGAATCCTTTGGTAAAAATTTGAAAATCTCTTCATCGCTAATTACTTCCCATAATGTTGAAATATTATCCTGATGCAAGAAGCCTGAAATATTCATTAATATATAACTACATATTGTTGTATTTATATATTTTTTAGAGTGAATCGTTAAAATAAATATGTCTGAACTTGTTCATATAGTCGTCTTTTAGTATGTGCGTTTTTAAATAGTGCCCGGTCAGTTTATCTTCAAGCATGTGCACAATAAAATAGAGAGAATATATACCACACTCAGTATTGCCATATTGATGTTCAATTCCCTCATTACTATCAAATTTAAAGTTAATTGGGGGAGACATCTCCAACCCCTGCTTCTTTAATCGGTCTACCAATGCCATAATTTGCGGCATAGGCTTGTCGCCGGTGCTATCATAGAAGAAAATCTTCTTCTTTTTAATATTAATAAACATTGAAATCCAGTGTTGACCAGGTTTGTCGTGCGGATCTGTATTAAATATAATACCAATCTTCGTTTTCCCTCGCTGAAGCTGGTGGCTGATACTTAGATTGCATAATTCGTCCCACACGCATTCGCCGTACAACTTCCTTGTATCAAAATCAATCGGGCTCGGGCCAATAAAATCAAAGCATTTATATGCCTTTTCATATTGTTTCATAACGTTCATAATATCTATGCTTGATAACCACTCATTTGGGTTTTTCTTCCACTCAGTAGGGGACTCGGGTGCAAATGAATCAGCCATATCGCTTTCAACTGGACCAAAAACGGCCCGCTGTCTAATCCAGCACGACTCCTTATTACACACGCCGCTCAAATACTGTGCTATTTGGTGATGAATTTCCTTAGGAGAAGTCGAAGTGATCTTCGCATCTGGATGGCGAGCATTCCACAAGTCGCGTAATTTATACAGCGATTTATTTGTATAACATGAAAACTGATTTATCTCACCTTTTGGCTTAGGACTGCAATTTACCTTTGCTAATTTGGCTGTTTTATTATGTTTTAGACCCCGCCCTCTTTGAATGGTCCTCTTTCGTGCATGTGTTCTCATTTTTCTTCGTTGTGTGTGTACCCTCATAAATAATACTGATATTATTCTTTTTTAAGCCCCTTCGTTTTTAACTCGGGATTATGCAAGTTAATATCTTTCTGTTGCGGTAATAAAATCTCACTCTTCTTTTTTGTCTTGGTTCTGATAACATATTTGTCTAAAGTTGGGGTCTCTATTTTTATAGAACGCATCATACATAGATCAGCATCTATACTACTTGCTAAATTGGCAGAACAGTCAGCCACTTGCATGGGATCTGTTTTATCTGCAGGTGAGTCAAGCCCTGCATACTCGGCTTGTATTATATCGGAATTGTCAATAGTCTTAAAATAATTGACCGCGGCATTTACAAAATTATCGTATGCATACTTCACATCAGGGAATAGATTTTCCGGTGAATTCTTATTAATCATTTCCTTAAATAGATTCAGAGTTCGCTTGCGATAAAACCGCTGCTCCTCTTTGTTTAATTGTTTTGCCCGTTTGCCACGGACCTGGCTATTATATAATTCTTTGTTTAATAGACAATCGAGTGTCACCTGATTTACAAAGGCGTCTGACATACAATTCGTTCGTATAATAATTTGATGGTTTTTCCTCACTAATAAACGTGTATAAGCAAAATATACGTTTATCATCGTCGCTATAGTATAATTAATACGATTAACATTTCTGTTTTGTCATATCGCGCACCTGACACCGGGTGTTATTATAAAACAACCCATAGCCAACGGTATTTGTACTTGGGTTCGGGTTAAATTCTTGAAAGCTTTCACTGCGGAACAATAGCTCGTGCGGATTTGGTTGCGTTTTTGTTTTGAAATCGTACTTGTACAAATCACTTGTGCTGTTGGGGACGTAGACAGATTGACTGCACTTTTGAAGCGCGTACACTTGGTTTCTTAATTCGGACTCAGTGTTGATGCTTGATGCGAAGCCTGACCACGGCGACGTTGTGTTTCCTGGGTTGAAGGTCTTGTGCACATTATATGTAGGCATCTGCTCCATTGGAACGTTAATCGGTTTTCTCGGATCAACAATAGGAAAATACGAATATTTTGTCAACACTGGTCGAACATCTAAATATGGTTGTAACATTTGCGAGGGAATATTTCTATCATAAATTCTACTATTAGTTTCTTTGCGTATTTGCGAACTGCACAATTTACTTTGTTCATAAGAATTGTCCATTGATATAAATAGGGTATATTATTATTTCATTCAAAACATATAATCATCTAAATTATATAAAGATTCCCTGCTATGTCTACGTAGAACTCAGATGTGTGGTATTTTTGCTCTTCTCAATAGTATCAATGCGTCTTGGGAAACTCAATATCGTGAATTCATGAAGGGCCAAGGCCGCGGACCAGAATTTTCTAAATTAGATACCAGTTATACCGGAATGACACTCGGGTTTCATAGGTTGGCGATTAACGGGCTAAATGAAGCGTCTAACCAACCCCTTGTTATTAACGATGTAGTATTAATATGCAATGGCGAAATCTACAATTATAGACAGTTGTATAAGGATATGGGAGTAGAACCTACCACTGGTTCGGATTGCGAGGTCATTATTCATCTATATCTTAAATACGGCATAGAACAAACCCTGCTTATGTTAGACGGAGAGTATGCGTTTGTATTATATGACAATCGCATCATTTCGGACCATATTAATCGTGTATTTGTCGCCCGTGACCCATTTGGTGTGCGCCCATTGTATTATTTGAAAACTCGGGGTTTGGATAATAACCACCGTGCTTACGGATTTGCGTCTGAGCTAAAGTGTCTGTCGCATTTTTATAACACAGAGCTTGCAAATTATGGTGTTGGACAATTTACACCCGGCACATATTGTTCCTTTAAAACGTCGGACTCGGCATGGGAAATGGAGAAGGAGAATGTCCCATATTTTCTTCCTAATTTGCAACACGTATGGAACATAAATGACCACATAGAGCCAAGCATGGTCGCCAACATGAGTTTACGGGTGTCTGCGTATTTAAATGCTGCGGTTGTGAAGAGATGTCTTGCGACTGAGAGACCAATTGCATGTTTGTTGTCGGGAGGACTGGATAGCAGTCTAATAACAGCGCTTGTAAACAATTTTTACATGTCAAATAATTTACCCTCCAAACTTGAAACATATAGTATCGGCCTTGCAGGGTCAGAAGATTTGAGACACGCGCGAATTGTCGCAGACTATCTCGGCACGAAACATACTGAGATTACGGTTACTGAACAGGAAATGTTTGACGCTATCCCCGAGGTGATTCGCGCAATTGAAAGCTACGACACGACTACCGTGCGAGCGAGTATTGGAAACTACCTGCTCGGCAAATATATTGCCGCAAATTCCGATGCCAAGGTTATATTCAACGGTGACGGGTCCGACGAATTGCTCGGCGGATATTTATACATGAATAAATGCCCTGATGATATCGAGTTTGACCGGGAATCCAGAAGATTGCTAAAGGACATCCACTTATTTGACGTTTTGCGGTCCGACAAATCTATTTCATCGCATGGCCTGGAGCCAAGACCCCCATTTTTGGATATTGGCTTTGTCAATTTTATGCTCTCAATCCCAGCTTATTTCAGAAACCATAAGAACAAGGCTGGACCCAAAACCCATCCTCATATCGGCATTGAAAAGTTTATAATAAGATATAGTTTTTCTCATGAAATTTTCAAGGATTATTGTGGTAGACAAGTATTGCCGGATGAAATTCTTTGGAGAAAGAAGGAGGCATTTAGTGACGGGGTTAGCAATCACGGCCGCTCATTATTTACTATAATTCAGGAGCGGATTTGTGAACAATTACGCGCAGACAATCCATTGGAGACATACATTCCATCCATTGAAATAGAAAAGGCGTATTATAAAGGAATCTTTGATCAGGCATACCCGAATTGCTCGCACATATTGCCTTACTTTTGGATGCCTAAATACACGAATGCAACCGATCCCAGCGCAAGAACACTAACATTTTATGCTGGGGGGTCGCCATCGGTATAAGTAGAGTAACCACAAAATATAACCAAATCAAAAAACAAAAAACAAAATAAAATATCATTAATTTATATAAATGATATTTAACGACGGCCTCTATTTCGTACACGATAAGTTTTTTACGGGGTTTTTATTCATATCATATATACTAATATTCGTCTCATTCTTCGGGCTATCAAATTCTGCACCAGAGTATCTTGCAACATTGGATTATTATATTAGAGTATACACGTGTTTGTTCTTGATATGGCGCTTTAACCCATTTAGAACGCTTGACAAGTTTACTGAACTTGATAGAAAAATAACCTTTAGTGCGGGCCTGTTTATACTGACAACAACCGCGCTTAATAACTATGTAGTTATGATAAATGATAAGGTACGCAACATTATTCGGCCGTAAATGTAATATTAATGTGTGTGTTTTTTCTTGGTCTTTGATCTGCCGCCACGGGGCAGGTTTCTTAACGTCTTTGGTTTACGCGATTTGTTAAAAAACACATCCAGGTGACTAATAATGTATTTTCCTATAATTTTATCCACTTCATATTCTTTAGAATCCTTATTATTGCACTTGTAATTATAAAGTTTTATGTTATTCATGATTTTTGCGTCAAATTTGTCATCGCTATTAATGATCCTTCTGCCGACGCCACTATTTTTAAACGTTTCAACCATATATTCAAACTGTAAATCGTGGAAGTACGGCTTAATGTTAATATAATATATTTTATCGTTTGTCATCCCAGGATAAAGAGTGTCATCTAAGAAACAAATTTCGGCATTTGGTGGTATTTTTGAACATCGCACAAGATCGTCGTATGTCTTGGAGGAGGTTGTTCTGCCGACTTCTATAGTTTCACCATTTACTTTAAACGCGGCGATAACCTGGTCAATCAACTTATACTTAATCTTATTTTCAAAGTACTGTACAATCTTCTGTGCCCATTCACGCGGGCCATTGTTGTTTGTGTATACCATCATTTTATGGCAATGGTTCGCATTCTTCCGATCCTTTAAGTAGGATAATATATTTATTATATTCGGGCGGATAACCTCAGGAAATAAGTCCAGGGTGTCATCAAATACAGTCTGGGACAATGTTTCGTGGTTTTTACTTTTTGCATAAGATACAATGCTGTCCCAGAAGATTCCGAATTGTGTAAAGTACCCGAGCGTTTCGTCTAAATCAAAAACAACAATTTTCATACTAATATATATATATTTTTTTTGATTTGAAAAAAATTTGAATTATACTGAAATTGCGTTGAATGTAATAGAACAATGTCGGCATAATTATTTTGTTTGTAAATAGTATAGACAAACATGTCTGAATTAAATATTAATGATTTTAAACAGATTTTAGAATACTATGGCGAGCCTATACCTAAATCTAATCGTCTCACAAAGGCTGCAGCTGAAACATTGCTCGCAAGTAAATTATGCAGATGTATAAAAAAAATCGGTGGTGAGAACGAAAAGAAGGCCATCGGTGTTTGCACAAAAACTATACTCAATCGCCGGGGCTATACTCGCGGAAATTTTAAATGTAGGGGGAGTCCCACAATTAAGCTAAAACGAAACACGAAAAAAACTACCCGCCGTAGAAAATAATCGTTTAATTTGATAAATGGTCAAGTGCTGATAACAATACGAGCTCTTGATCCGTTAACTTTTGAAATATGAGTGTTTTATCCATTGATATTTGAAAATGCCGTGTGCTAAAGCCAAAGTTTTTACATATACAGAACACGCCGTTGTCTGTTATTTTCATCTCGCAGAACAGCGCGCCCTTGGACAATACTATATTCTCGGGGTCATCAATTGGTATCCATCTAATGCATGCCCCGTATTTTAGTTCGTTCATTTCATCCACATATTTGTATGCCTTTAATTTCTCAAATAGTTCGAGAGTATCGGCCTTTGAAAGATGTAGCTCCTTCAACACCTTTAGGGTCATCTCCTTTATTTTTTTTGTAGTGAAGTTTAGCAGAGTTTCATTGCTATCATCATCAAGCGCTTGTAATAATTTGTTAACGTCCATATATAACTATAGGTTGAATTATATTTATATATTTAAGTGTTTATGTTTAGAGTTTTAGGTTTATTTTTGCGCGCATGCGTTTACCAAGAGCTGCCAAAAGAACCTCCGCCTCCTAAGAATTCGCTTGCCGCCATCGGCTCGCCAAACGATTCACGGCTGATACCCGGTGTTGCCGCACCAACTAACGGTGTAGTATCTTGCTTGTACATTGCGTCATAGTTTGGCAACTGCTGTGGCTGCATTTGGCTGCTGGAATCATTGGTTGGTAGCGAACTAATGGCAGTTCCATCAGTGTAGAGGGATTGTGTCATGGCAGGATTATTCATTGGTTGTCCGGTGACCTGTCCAGAAATTGGCTGAGACACCTTAACAGTGTTCTTTCCATTCTTCTTCTTGGTATCTGACTTACCGTCCCACAACTCCATTACGCGATCCACCAAAACGCTCACCTTCTCTCCCAGCTTTGTCTGTAAGCTCATTGTAATCATCAAAACGGCTAAAACAATGTACACAATGTGGAATTCAGGGTACTTTGTTTCACTGTATGTCGGAATAAATGTAATAATTCGGTGAATAATCAACAAGCCCATAAATGTAACTATCACTTGAATAATTATTTCAGCCGAAAGTTCCAAACTGCCCTTTCGGTCGTCGGATTCTGGCACGTACTTGCCGATTGTTTTATTCAGGATTACCACCGGAATAATTGCAATTAATGCATATTGAATTATATTTAATATGTCCATCTTTGAATCGTCGTCAAAATTGAAAACGTGTCTAAAGAAGTTTTTATTGGTGTCGGTTGAATTATCCATATTCCTATAGGGTATATTTAGAAATTAAAATTCAGAAATCCAGGTTAAAGTATTTAAAGCTACCCTAAATATTATTATTATGGAATTTAGTGATAGAGTTTCTGATAACATTTTTCGTAGTGCCGCAGGGCGCGAGGAACAACAATACCTAAATACTATTGAAAATATTATTGAAAATGGTACGTGGGAAGAAGGACGAAACGGCAAGACTAAGAGCATCTTCGGTGGTATGATGCGTTTCTCTCTTAGGGATGGAAAGATTCCCATCCTGACCACAAAGAAGACTGCTTGGAAGACTTGTTTAAAGGAACTTTTGTGGTTTATTCGAGGCGAAACTGATAACAAAATTCTAAAGAAACAGGGTGTCCATATTTGGGATGCTAATGGTTCACGAGAGTTTTTAGATAATAGAGGGCTAAAGCTATACCCAGAAGATATTCTTGGTCCTATTTACGGTTATCAATGGCGCCACTACAACGCAAATTATAATTGTTTCACTGGAAAACGGCTGTTTAATGAAAATGATCCAGATATATTTTCAAATAGAAAGGAGGTCACCGGAATCGACCAGCTGCAACAAATTATTGATGCCCTGAAGGACCCTGTCCAACGTATGAGTCGTCGCTTGATAATGTCGGCATGGAATCCTGGTCAGCTTAACGAAATGGCGCTTCCACCCTGCCATGTTATGTGCCAATTTAACGTCCACGATGGTAACAAATTATCGTGTGCTCTTTATCAGAGATCGTGTGATTTCCCAATTGGTATTCCGCTGAATATTGCTTCATATAGTTTTTTAACTCATTTAATCGCCAAACACTGCGGATTGGAGGCCCATGAATTTGTTCATTTTGGTGGGAATTGTCATATTTACGAGGAACACATTGAACCTATCAAAGAACAATTAGAGAGAGAACCATATCCATTCCCGACCGTCTCTATTAAACAGGTCAGAGAGAATATTAATGATTATCAGGTTGAAGATTTTGAAATTCATAATTATATCAGCCACGAGGCAATTAAAATGAAAATGGTGGCTTAGACCCGCCGCCTTTAGGAATGTGGATTGTTGCGTAAGTAATTTAAAAACAACTTGTTTATAATTATTATTATGAGTTCACGTTCACTTGCTGCCGCTAGAGCTAAAAGAGCCGGAGAATCTGCTCCTCCTGTATCAGGAACCCGTCCTGGAACATCTATCGGGTCACATGCTGCATTTGCCCCACCGGGGTATCAACAGCCTCCACCGAATGTGCGCGCGGGGCGCGGTCCTCCACCCAACCAACAGGCTAAACAACCGATGCAACAACAAATGCAACAGCAACAGCAACCGGTCCAGTCTGCGTCAAATGGAGTCCCGTTCACCAAGTTGAGCATTTCTGATGCAATTGGGCTAATCACACTGCGTCTCGGGAAGATTGAACAATGGGTTTATGAGGCAGAACACGAAGGGATGATGAACGGCGGAGGTCGCTCTTCGGAAGGATCAAATATACCAGAGAATTCAAGAGTTATTGATTTGAGCGTCTTAACAAGCATTATTAACAGACTCGACTCGCTGGAGAAAACCGCGCCTACGACCATGTCAGGAGGTGCAACAAGCGAGGAAATTACCAAGTTGTCTGCAGAAGTAACTAAACTTACTGAACAGGTTACCCGGTTTAGCGAGGAAGGTACGAGACACAATCTTGCTATAGCGAAACACGCCGAGCAAATATTCAAGTTTGACAGAGACCTTGTTGAGACCAAGGACCTTCTGAAAACATTTATGCTCAAGTACGATTCATTCGTATCCGAGACAAATGAGCGGTTTGGAGATTTCGAGCTTGCCTTAACAGAGGTCGAAAAAAGTGTTCATGCCTCAGGCGAAGCATCAGATGAGGTCGTTGCTGAGGAGCAAGTCGCTGAAACCGAGGGTGCGGGCGAGGTTGAGGGCGCAGATTTAAAGTCACTCGTCAAGCGCGAATTGGCCGCCGGCGGAAATTTAGATTAAGCGCGTAAATATATTAAATATAATTATGGCATTATATTTACTATGAATATCCAAATCAGCGACAAAAAAAAGAAGGATGTATTCGTCTCTGTCTTTCAGGTGCTTAAAAACTGCACCAATTTAATTTGTGCACACTTTGAAGACAGTCGTCTACATATTCAGGGGATGGATAAGTCCCACATATGTTTGTTCGATATAAAATTGGATAAAACGTGGTTCGCGAAGTATGACGTCTCTAAGGGAATGCGCATCTGCTTTGACACGAACGTGTTTCACTCTATAATTAGCACAAAGGGAGAGAATCAAGACCTCATTATTACAATGGAGGATGCCGGCCAGGAGACACTGCATATCAAATTTGACTCTCCGGATGCGAAGAAGGGCGATTTTAAAAAATCATTCAAAATGCCTCTCGCAGACTATGATTACGACGAAATGCATATCCCAGAAGTTGATTATGATGCCGAATTCTCTTTATCGTCCAAACAAATATCTGAAATGTTCTCGCAAATGAGCAACTTTGGTAGCGATATCATAATTAAATGTTCTGAAGAGGATATTAGTTTGAATACAAATGGAGTCACAGGTGAAATGCGTGTAGATATACCGATTGACGACCTAACAAGTTATAGTATTGTAGAGGGGGCAGAAATAAAGCTCACTTACAGTCTTGCATATATGAACAAAATGTGCATCACAAATAAACTGTCAACAGACATTGACTTTTCATTGAGTAATGATCGCCCCATGAAGATTGAATATAGTTTAGGAGAGGACAGTTCGATGGTCTTTTTTATCGCGCCCAAGTTGGAAGATTAGTCTGTCTACTTCGTTATAGTTGGCAAAAATTAGTATTATTTTTATGTAAGACTCATTCATGGAAATAATAATTGGAATTCTTATATTTTGTCTTGTTTTATTCATTTACTTACACATTCAGTTTCATCTAAAGACTGGCGAAGATTTAGAAATGTACGAGATTGAGCAGCCATCAAAGGACAAGCTTGAGGAGATTTGTGATTTACGTCAACCTGTGCTATTTGACTTTGACTCGCAAAAAATTGCGGAATCCTCTAACAAAACCTACCTTGCAAATAATTATCACGCATTCGAGTTCAAAATTAGGAACATTAAAGAAACGGACACCAACGCGGAATTATATGTCCCGTTACCTGTCCATGCAGCGATGAAACTCTTTGCAGAAGACAAGACCTCTACCTATTTTTCTGAAAATAATCGCGACTTCCTTGAGGAAACTGGTGTTATTAAGAACCTGAAGTATAATGACGAGTTTTTGCGACCATACATGGTATCAAATTGTAACTACGATATTATGATGGGCAGCACAGGAACATGCACCCCACTTAGATACGAAATAAATTATCGCAACTTTCTGCTTTTAACCGAGGGCAGCGCACAAATCAAGCTGACGCCGCCGCACAGCGCAAAATATTTGTACCCGATTTACGACTATGAGAACTTTGAGTTTAAATCGCCGGTTGATCCGTGGTCACCTCAGCCTAAATATAAGGCGGACTTTGACAAGCTTAAGTGTTTGGAATTCACTCTGGTCCCGGGTAAAACATTGTTTATTCCTGCATATTGGTGGTATAGTATTAAATTTAGCAACAACACCAGCATTTCGTGTTTTAATTATAGAACCTATATGAATAACGTTGCGGTTGCCCCTTATATCGGCATGCACGCCCTACAAATTCAAAATGTAAAGCGCAATGTTGTTAAAAAGGTCAGTGTCGACGACATAAATGATGAAATTATGCGGCCGCAAGCATCTGTCGACACACATACTGTACAACAAGAGGCGCATATGTCCGATGAAAGTACAAATATAAATAATTTGCCCATCCAAACAGAATAGATGGTATGCGATTCGGTAGAATGCAATAATAATAATTTAGTAATTTAACAGTATAGTTATGACAACAATTCATTACATGTCCTTGGGATACGATTGTTCACCCGCTGCGGCGTTAAGGGCATTAAATCTTAGAGACGAAGCACTACCATTTGATTGGGTCGTATCTAATCTAAAAATTATACATGACTGTATAGAAGATAATTTCGCGAATTACCATCGCCAGCTTCAATTTAACGCGTCGCGTAGCCGATTGGTAGATAAATATGGCTTTCAGTTTCCACATGATTATCCCTTTAATGACAATATATATGAGAATGCACATATCGGCGAGGGTGTATTTGGAGAGGAAGTTCAAAAAAAAATAATAGATAATTGGGCGAACTATCACTCACTGGTTTTAGAAAAATATGCGCGGAGAATAGAGCGTCTATATAACTACTTGCGCGATGACAAACCTATTATTGTTTTATGCAGAGGATATGGTGTTCAATCAATAATGGAATTTATAAATTATATAGGGACTAAATTTGATAAAAGCAATATTTATTTTGTAGTGTCTGCTAAGTATAAATATATTAGCAAACAAATTATTACCTGCGATACCGAGGCAAATAATATCTGGAATCAGTCTAATATTTGGCAGGCTGCAATTGATGCGATCAAAAATGCGAATAATTTATAATATAGTGTTATTCTATATGAAGCTAATGAATTCGTGGTTTCCTTTCTTTGCGTCAACAAAACGTCCCAACACCAAGCGTCCTCACACGAAACGTCCTAAGACAAGGCGCTCCCAGACCAAGCGTCGTAATGCCAAGAGAAGCACCCGCAAAATGCGCGGTGGATGAGGCGGGGATGCACCCACGGTGCCTTTAATAATGAAAGGAGGCTGAGGCTGTCCGGCGCTACCATAAAGCGCCGGCCTATTTCGTCTTTGTAACTTTTATTATCCAAGCTGCTTACCATCTCATACCTCGTAAATACTTACTAAATTCTGGAATGACCATATTCGCGCACGCAAATATTTGATATTGAATCTAACCGTATTTTTTATATACACAATTGTAAATAAAAAATTTCTACCTCCCAACCACTCATCCGTCCCCAAAATATTTTATCTAATCACCTGTAATATTTCTGTTTGTATTTCATCTGTTCTTGATATAACCGTCCTTACCTCTGCCCTACAAAGGGCGCAACACGGCACCTTTCCATGATTATGTGCTGTTGTCGCGATTATACAGTCCTTACAAAATTCGTGATTGCAATCAAGCTTTACAAAATTTATTAACTCCTTGTCATCCCAACAAATGCTGCACGAACAGTTATTATCCAGCTGTTCATCCTCGTTTGTCTCAACGCGCGAATGTATACGATGTGGCGTCTGAATTCGCACACCATTTAACACTTCTGTTAGCATAAGCAGTCTCAGCTCTACGAGTATCGCAATATCTAAAATGCGCGGGTCGCGCTGTAATACAGATGGGTCGCGTATTAGCGTCTCGGCCAGACTTAATGTATCTGCTAATATACGCGTGTCGTATAAAATATCTGGATTGTTTTGGAACGCCAATGCCTGGTCTGTCATGTTGCCTAAATTGGGATTCGGAGTAAGCGCAAGATCTTCCAAAGTAAGGGGCTGCATCGGCGCATTCAGCAAATCCGCAAACTCTCTGTCAACAGAGTCCTCATGATACATCGTGTCGTTAACCGGTTCTATTGTTTGATCCAACCCCACACCTCCATTATAATTTGTAAACATATAATTCGTGATTACATCAGCGCACTCAGCAAAGCTACTTCGAGTCGTAACTCGGGGGGTTTCTCTGTCGGTATCCATTCTATATTTCCTAATAGCAAAAGCCCGTATTAGATAAATATCATGTGAATAGGTCGCCGTCAACCACTCCTTAAATGCAGCTGGGGTCTCTGTAGTCAGAATCCTTCTTGCGAAAGTAAACTCTAAATCAGGCAGCGCCTCACTATCACATGTTATAATGGTGTGGCTGTCGTCTCCACAAAATGAGCAACATCTCATTTGTCTACGCAAACTCATTTTATTAATTCTCCTTGAAACTATTGTTTAATAATAATCATTTACTTGGCACTTCCATTATCAATTTTTTTTATAAGTTTTTCTAATTCATATAATTGCTCTGGCGTATTTACTCCCATAATCTCGTATTGTTTATTTGCCTCCATTTCGAGCATGTCTACGCACAGGGCCTCCTCTCTTTTTATAATTTCCACGAGATCGGTGAGGTAATATTCGGCTTGATTATTGTTATTCGTAAGGCACTTCAAATATTTACACATAAACTCCGATTTCATGCAGTAAATTCCACAGTTGACAGTATGGATGTGTAACTCAGGTGACGTGCAGTCTTTATGTTCAACTATTTTATCAAAAGTACCATCCGTTGTTACTATACGCCCATATCCAGTTGGGTCGTCCATCACCGTCGTAATTAATTTCACAACGCTATTCATACATATTAAGCGCAACATTGTACGCGCGCTTAATAAAGGTACATCGCCAGAGAGAACCAGTACATCTGAGTTTGGCATTTTGAGCAATTCCGACTGGCAACACATTACTGCATGACCAGTTCCGAGAGGCTCCTCTTGAGTAACGTATACGATTTTTGGCAGGTTCACTTGCTTTTCAATTGATGCGCGAATTTGATCCTTATGCTTACCCACTACAATAATGACCTTCTCTAACTGCACAAAGTAGCTAAGACTATTTAATGTTATAATAATGCGGTTTATCATTGGAATTCCGTTGACCTTGTGCAGTACCTTTGGCAGATTAGACTCCATTCGCTTGCCGACTCCGCCTGCCATAATCACCGCGACAACACTTTTGCTCATCGTGCGTATATTTATAGTTAGCATGACGTCTCTAATACTTTTGCGCCATTTATACTATTGGAATAGGGGTTAAAGCTATAGCCATATTGTATACATACACGGATTTGTGATGGAACGATATAAGATCGCGGTGAATGATAGAAGTTATACTTCTTGGGATGTATATAATACGGAAACCTTCAACAAGGTCACCCTTGACATTTGCCCATTAGACTGTAAATTGCTGTCAGATGACGTATTCGCGGTGGAACCCGATAATTCTGTTAAAATTGTGTATTCTACGGTCAGGTCTGGTTCCGCGTTCCCAGGCGTTCTTATTTTGGCCGGAGGCAAGACATATGGGCGTCAACAGAAACTGGCTGGGGAAAACTCTAAACGGGCCGGCACAGTAATAGCAGGCAAATTGCTGTATAAGTGTATTCCGGATGATATGCGGTTGCCGGCCTTTTTAGTCCCTTATGAAATTAAAAATGTCGGATTTTCAAAGGTTCTCAAGAATCTATATGTCACTATTGTGTTTGACGAGTGGGAAGATAAACATCCAAGAGCTAAACTTGACAATGTTATCGGACCCGTTGATGTTCTCGACAATTTCTATGAGTATCAGCTATTCTGCAAGAGCCTAAATACATCAATTCAGAAATTCCAAAAGGAAACGACAAAGGCCATTGGAAACAAGTGCCATGACGGTATCCTTGACAGTGCTCGCGCGAAATACCCTGAAATTCAGGATAGAACCGACCAGACGGGGTGGAATATTATCACTATTGACCCACCAAAGAGTGTAGATTTTGACGACGGTTTTGGTTTGGTTGACTTGGGAAATGGAATACAGCAGTTAAGTATATACATTTCTAATGTCACCGTTTGGATGGACGTACTCGGGTTATGGGACTCGTTCTCGCAGAGAATTTCTACCATCTATCTTCCCGATAAAAAGCGCCCCATGTTGCCAACTATCTTGTCCGATTGTTTATGCAGCCTTCAAGAAAACGTAGTTAGGGTTGCGTTTGTAATGGATATTTTCATACGGGACGGCGAAATCGTCGACATTAAATATGCGAACGCCTTCATAAAGGTGCGTAAAAATTATCGGTATGAGGAGCCCGAGTTGCTGTCAGATACGCACTACCATAAAATAATGGGTATTACGCAAAACTTGTCCGGGAGAAATTCCTATACCAATCGGGTGCGAAATAGTCACGATGTTGTAAGTTATCTGATGATTCTTATGAACTATCACTCCGCCAAGGACCTCATCAAGTACAACACTGGGATCTTTCGGTCTACGATTATAACACGAGAGTATCCGGTCCCCGAAAATGTCCCCGAAGAGGTAAGTCAGTTTATTAAAATATGGCACGGGTCGTCTGGTCAGTACATAGACGGGACGAAACTGGGTAATACGCGGCATGAACTGCTGGATATGGACGCCTATATACATATTACAAGCCCTATTCGGCGCCTGATTGACCTTTTAAACATGATAAAATTACAACAGGTAACCGGAATGATTCAATTGTCGGCGGGTGTTGACGACTTTTATAATAAATGGATAAATGAGTTGGATTACATAAATGTAACAATGCGTACAATTCGAAAGGTACAATGCGACTGTACATTGCTCGACCTGTGCCACAATTCGCCTAAGGTTATGGAAACCGAATATGATGGGTATCTATTCGATAAAATTAGCAGAAGTGATGGGTTGTACCAGTTTGTCGTATTTCTTCCAGAGCTGAAACTGTCCTCGCGTATAACTATTAGAGATGACCTTGATAATTTTACGCGCAAAAAATTCAAATTGTATCTCTTTGATAATGAGGAAAGGTTTAAACGGAAGATTAGGCTGCATATGTTATAGGACAACAATCACTCCGTTTGACAATTTTCTTTACAAAATTTTTAATTTCTCAAGAATGTATATGACGACACAGAAATATTGTAAAACAAAACGGTCTTATTGCCGGAGAAATACAAGAGGTGGTGGGAACTGTGTCTCTTCTGGATCATGTTACATTCCAGACGAACAAACGAGTTTGAATACCGAACACATGACGCCTACACAGAAATTAGTGTATGCAGTTGAAAGAGATGATTTAGACAAGGTAAAAGAGGCTATCAGTGAAGGAGCAAATATAAATGGCGAGGTTAGTAGTTCGGCCCACCAGACACCACTTCTCTCTGCAATTTATAATGATAACGTGGATATTGTCAAATATTTATTATCACAAAAAAACACAGACATTAATGTGAAACGTTTGGCGCCAAATTTCTATAATCCATCTAGACAAGCACCGGTGACGCCTATACTTCTTGCGACACAATACCACCGTAAAGCAATAATAGACGTGTTATTGAGACATGGGGCTAAAATAGATCAAGGTAATTTTATTTTAAAATATTCACCGTTGATCGCTAATTTGCAGCAACAAATCCAATCAGAAAAAGAAATAGCGCCGGAGATCTCAGCAAAAAAGAAGATGTTTCCTGGATTCTCTGAAATGACACGGGCTTATGTAGCTGCAGTGCCAGACTCGGCCGCAAAAAAAGTGTTTTCTGCAATTCAAAAGAACAATTTAAATGTAGTCAAGAATGTGATTGAAGCCCAAATTGAAAACAAAGGTGTCACTGACCCTATATTGCGAAATAAGCAATTCGATGATTTTATCGTTAGTAGAGATTCAAATGGGAATACTTTTCTTATAGCTGCTGTAAAAGCTGGTAACATATCCATGATTAAATATTTATTAGAACTATTGAACCGTAATATCATTACGACGGTAAATAATACTTATTTAAATGGTGTAAATAACGATAGCGAAACTGCTATAATGGTGGCGGCAGAACTTGGATATACGGATATTGTTAACATTTTATTCGGTATAGATAATATAAATTTGGATAACCGAGATCTGGAGGGGTTTAGTTTATTAGATAAGGCTATTGATGCAGGCAATATAGACTTTGTCAAAAAATTAGTAGATAAAGGTGTACATTTTTACAATCGCGATAGAGAACAATTTCCATTTGCTATAGCTCAAGCCAGGAGACCACACGTACCTATTGAAATATTTCAATATTTATTGAAACAAGGGCCTGCGCGGACGGGTCTAACTGATGAATATGTACAATGGATGTTGAATTCTTACAGCAACAGCGACATGAGTGCAGAAAAACGGGCGCTATTAGAGCAATATGCAAAAAATTATGGTTTGAATAATTCAGCCAGAATTCCTCCGAGAGCAGGTGGAAAAATGCGTTCCAAAAAGAGACGTGACAATAAGAAGATTGTGCGTAAAACGGCACGTCACAGACGCAAATAGAGTGACGTCAGTATAATATATATTTGTGCAAAGTTATATATTATATGTAGACCTTCAAAGGAGTAATTATTCTATTTCTCGACCACAACGTTCCTTGAGATATTCCGGATGATTTTCTCTTCTTTTTCAGCGTCATTGTCGCCAGAACCACCGACGGATTCTATAATAATTTTGTTATATTGATCGGAATATTTGGAATGATACGTACCACAATCAGGATGTGCCTCTTTAAACTTGGGCAGCAGCCGTTGGTTCTTGGATGCTACCCGTTTTATCGCCTTTTTAATCTTGTTATTATTTTCATCCTTCTCCCATTTATCTTCATCCTTGATGTACATTGTTTCTCTCTTTTTATCCGTACAATGCACTGGCCGTTGAGTCACATCCAGTTCATTCAAATTCTTCACGATAATGTTGGATATACCCTCTACATAACCCAATTCTCCAACCTTTTCCAAATCTGACAATTGCAACTTTATAGAATCAACAAAATCCATAATATTCATTGCGTCCTTGCAGGTTTCATTCAAGAAAAAATTCAGGTTGAAGGCTTTATTGTGGGAGTTTGTGTTATTTGTTGTATTGTGAGTACCATTTTCAATTACCTTCATCATAATATTTGATTGCTCCATCATCATGTTTTTAAGTTCACTGTTTTCCTTAATTAACATCATGATGAGATCTTTATCGGATGGTTCCTTGGCGTATATTGTCTCGCCCCCCTCAGAATCACTATACGGTTCTTCCAGTTTACATTTTTTTTTATGGTACCATAAACTATTACGAGCCGAGTATTTTTTGCCACATTCACATTCAAATAATTGGGATTTATTTGGGACATTTTGTTCTAAAACTGACGGATTTGTTCTATTTTGATGTTTGCGTGTTGAATTATGTTTGGCATAATCCTTGTGGCTGCTGGTATAATAGTTACACAGTATACAACAATATTTGTTGAAGGATTTTTCGGGATTTTCCATTCTAAACTGTTCTATATATATAGAATAGAAAATATCCCTAAACTCTTTTCTTTAAAAAGTAATAAAAAAATATCGTCACAAATTGAAAATTATTTTTTTGGTGACCAGACGGTAAATTTCAATTATGGTCACAAAACATGTATTTTTGGGAAAGTGTTTTGGCAAAATCGGTTTTTGGACATTTTTTTTGTCCATTTTTGATTTTCCCAAAAAACTTTCCAGGGAAAAAACTCAAGATAATAAATAATAAATCCTTAAAGGTACTTAAAGCCGAGGGCTACCGTTGGTTAAAGCCGATTCTATTTTTCAACAACGACATTTTTGGAGATATTCCGGATGATTTTCTCTTCTTTTTCAGCGTCATTGTCGCCAGAGCCACCTACAGATTCTATAATAATTTTATTATATTGATCAGAATACTTGGAATGATATGTGCCACAATCCGGATGAGCTTCTTTAAACTTGGGCAACAATCTTTGGTTCTTGGATGCCACACGTTTTATTGCCTTTTTTATTTTGCTGTTATTCTCATCCTTTTCCCATTTATCTTCATCCTTTATGTACATTGTTTCTCTCTTTTTATCAGTGCAATGGACGGGCCGTTGAGTAACATCCAATTCATTGAGATTCTTCACGATAATGTTTGATATTCCTTCAACGTACCCCAATTCTCCAACCTTTTCTAAATCCGACAATTGCAGTTTAATAGAGTCCACAAAATCCATAATATTCATCGCATCCTTGCATGTTTCATTCAGAAAAAAGTTCAGGTTGAAGGCCTTGTTGTGTGAATTAGTCGTATTATGTGTGCCGTTTTTCGCAATCTCCAAAACAAAATTCTGTTGTTCTATCATTTTGTTCTGTTGCTCCATCATCATTTGTTTTATGCTGCCCTGTTCCTTTATTAGTTCCGTATTCTGTTTAATAAGCATCATAATTAATCCATCCTTGTCGGCTAAGTCTATATGTTTGTCGTGGATATCTCCGAATTCAGAGTCAGTATCCGTAATCTTATCCCCTGCTGGGACTTCGCAACTACCCTTGTTTCGGTGTCTCCACAACCCAGAGTTGTCCTTATATTCTTTATGACAAGTTAAACATATATACTTGGAGCTTAATTTGGGCTTAATTTCAGTGAGTGCAATTGATTTCATATGTTTTGCACTCCGATAATGGTTATCAATGTTGCTCTTCTTGCTTGTTACATAGTCACAACTTTTGCAGTAATATTCTGGGCTTAATTTCGGCTTAAAATCATTGCTAATCATTGCTATATATTGTCAATATAAAATAAGTTTAAACGGTTTTAATAAAAAGTAATAAAAAATTATCGTCACAAATTGAAAATTATTTTTTTGGTGACCAGACGGTAAATTTCAATTATGCTCACAAAACATGTATTTTGGAGAAAGTATTTCGGCAAAATCGATTTTTGGACATTTTTTTTGTCCATTTTTGATTTTCCCAAAAAACTTTCCAGGGAAAAAACATGATATTTTCAGTTATGTGGGTTGTGGGACCCAGGCCGCACATATTTAACGAGTGTACCCTGTAATTATTTTATAATGTTATTATAGATATGAAGGTCTTAACATGGAACATATTGGCTGCCGAATGGGTAAAGAAATCTTATTATCCCGGAGCAGATGCAGCTGTTATATTTGATAGTAAGGCACGGTTTGCACGAATATGTGAAATCCTCAAGGAGGCAGATGCAGACGTAATAATGTTACAGGAAGTCATGAAGAGAGAATATCAGCACTTGGTACTATTATTTGGCAAACAATATTTCATTTCAGAGTTGAAAAAAATGGTATGGCGAGAAAATGCAAATTCTGAAAGTGGCAATGTGACGTTTCTCAAACGCTCGCTATTCCCCAAACAACACATATATCACTATCCGAGAGAATACGGCGTATATACGCAGTGCTTATATAAAAACCGACCATGCGACATTTTTAACATTCATCTTGATGATCAGTCGCCACAGAAACGGTACAAACAATGGAATGATTTACACGGGATTTCGCGAAAAGATGGGTGCGGTAGCATTATAGCCGGCGATTTTAACCACCAATATAGAAAGAAATGCCCTCTGTATAGTGCGCCCGGGTTTGAAACACATAATCTATGCCCAACCTACTATATTGAGCGCAAAATGAATATTGATAACATTCTAACCAAGGGCTTTAAAAAAGCACCAATGTCTAAATGCAACTGGTATCCAACGCGCATTGAAGATGGATTTAAAGAATATGGGTCCGACCATTTGCCGGTCATTGTTGAGGTTGAAATTCACGAATAATTCTGCTGCATATTTAGGTAGATTTATGCATACCGAGACCATACTATGCAGTGAACCTATATATTATATTTTCGAAAACAGCATAAAGCAATGGCGCTATTATAATATAAACATACGATGGTACGTATTTGCGCAAACAATTATCCTACAGAATATGAGGCGGAGTATGGCGAACATTTTAACTTTGTCCCCTACCGACTTCATGATTTCCAGAAGTGGTCAATCAAGGGGATCGTGGACGGTCAACACGTCTTGGTATGCTGTCCCACTGGCAGCGGTAAGACACTACCTGGAGAATTCGCATTGAACTATTTTCATTCGAAAGGCAAGAAGACGATTTACACCAGTCCAATTAAGGCGCTTTCTAATGAAAAATTTTATAATTTTACCAAGAAATATCCTCATATTAGAGTCGGGCTAATTACGGGAGACATCAAGACAAATCCGGACGCAGATGTGCTAATTATGACCACTGAAATCCTATTAAATAAGCTATATCAGGTCAAGAGTAGTTCACCAACCCCGAGTTCTGCGGTATCGTTTGAAATGGACATTGAAAATGACCTTGGATGTGTAGTGTTCGACGAGATTCATATGATTAACGACGAGTCGCGTGGACATGTATGGGAGCAGTGCATTATGATGTTGCCGCCACAAATCCAAATGATCGGCCTATCTGCCACCCTTGACGACCCGGAAAAATTCGCACAATGGTTAGAAACTCGCGGCGATGCAACTACATTTTGTAAAAAGGAGGTGTTCTTGACTCGTAAACAGATTAGAGCCGTGCCCTTGATTCATTATAGCTTCATTACAGTGGCAAATAGCGTAAACAAAGCGATTAAGGACAAGGCGACACAGGAGGAAATTAGAAAGGCAATAGACAAACCAGTCGTTCTTCAAGATGCAGCAGGAACATTCAACGAGGTACAATATCAGGCAGTTGCAAAAACGCTGAAGTTATTTGAAAAGCACGACATCCGCACAAAACGCCCATTTGTTTTAAATAAGGTCGCCGAATATTTAGTTGAACATGAAATGTTGCCTGCGTTATGCTATGTTTTTTCGCGAAAACAGCTGGAGAAATGCGCAGAGGATATGACAACGAATCTGTTGGAATTTGACAGCAAGGTTGCGTACACAGTAGACCGCGAATGTGAACAGATTATACGCAAGCTGCCAAACTTTGAGGAATATCTGCATTTGCCCGAGTATGTTAACATGGTAAAATTGCTGCGAAAGGGAGTAGGGATTCATCACGCGGGATTGATGCCGATATTAAGAGAAATGATAGAGCTCTTATTCGCAAGAGGATTCATTAAGCTGCTGTTTTGCACCGAAACAATGAGCGTCGGCATCAACTTGCCCGTTAAGACAACCATTTTCACCGACATTAATAAATTCAATGGAGAAGTAATTCGCCCACTTTATAGTCACGAATATACCCAGGCGGCAGGGCGAGCTGGACGTCTTGGTTTGGATACGGTCGGACACGTGATACACCTGAATAATCTGTTTAGGAACGTAGACTCTGTAAACTATAAACGCATGATGAGCGGCAAACCACAGACACTAACTTCCAAGTTCAAGATCTCATATAATCTCCTACTAAACTTGCTTGATATTGGCGACAATAAGTTGGTCGGGTTTGCCAACCGTAGTATGGTGACAGGGGATCTGGCGAATCAGGTTAAGCTATTAGAGTGTAAAATCGGAGGTCTCACCTGCGAACTTGATAATATGAAAATTTGTGCCGCCAACTTGAGGACACCGTCGGATGTTCTAAGCACGTTCATCGAACTTCAACAGTCGCGTGAGACGGCCATTAATAAGCGGCGTAAGGAAATCGAACGCCACATTCAGCAAATACGAGACGAATACAAGTACGTTGAGCAGGATATGGGTTCGCATCAGCGAATGTCGGCAAAGGAGGGCGAGATTGCCGATTTACAGAGCCAGTTGAGAGCCACAGATTCATATATTAGGTCTGGAGTCGGTGCAGTTATGAGCCTGTTAAAGGATGAGGGTCTCGTTGAAGGCGATTTTGCTGACGAAACGACGTTGAAGCTTTCGGTGCGCGGGAAATTGGCCTCTCAGCTCAAGGAGACTCACTGTTTAATATTTTCAAAATTATTAGAGGATAGAACTCTTGATAGCCTATCCGCCAGGCAATTAGTGTCATTATTCAGCATTTTCACCAATATTAGTGTAGAGGATGACTTGCGGGATGGCTGTCCCAAGTCGGAGGACCCCGCAGTGCAGAAAATGGCGATCGTGTTGACCGACTTCTACACAGAATATAGAGACAAGGAGCACCAATATCGGATTAACACCGGGTTTGACTACAATATTCAATATGATCTGTTAAATTATGTAGATGAATGGTGTGGGTGCGAAGAAGTAGATTCATGCAAGTTTTTGCTGCAAAAGATGGGTGAGGAGCGCCACATATTCTTAGGGGAGTTTGTGAAGGCGCTTCTTAAGATAAATAACATTTCTTGCGAGCTTGAGAAGCTTGCCGAGCTTACGGGCAATATTGCGTTTTTAAATAAGCTAAAGGAAATTCCTGCTATGACACTGAAGTACGTTGTGACAAATCAGTCGTTGTATGTGTAAAGCCACTTTTATTTGGAGATTGTGGCAAAAATAAATTATATTTGTAGAATATATGCGGTTATTTATTCGTACTGTATTATTTCACATGATATGCATAGTAATTTTTTCAGTGGTATATTTTTATTTGAAGGGAGAGTTTCATTACAAACCAGCCGACAATCCGACATTTTTAGATTCATTATTCCTTAGTGTCACTATTCAGTCAGGAGTAGGTATCACCGATATATATCCACGGTCGTCTGTCGGTAAGGCTGTCATGATTTTACAACAATTTACGTTGTTATTGACACAAGTATTTACGATATACGTATTTAGCTTATAAAAATAGAATGTCTTATGAACATTATTATTTAAATACTTTGTCATTAATTATTCAAGGATATATAATGACTACAGAGCTGACCATTAATAATAAATACAAACTAATAGAACGAATCGGTTCCGGAAACTTTGGCTCTATTTATAAGGGACAAAATATACGAACGACGGAAAACGTGGCCATTAAGATTGAAGCGATAGATGCCAGTGTAAAATTACTAAAGAATGAATCCGTTATCTATCAATATTTGATAGGGTGTGCAGGTGTTCCTTCTGTAAAGTGGTTTGGACGCGACGACAAGAATTACTATATGGTAATTAATTTATTAGGTGAGTCGCTGCAGTCAGTAAAAAATAGGAACCGATCGTTGCCGTTGGCCCTTGTTTTAAAGTTAGGGGTTCAAATGATAACGTTATTGGAGACGATACATAATAAGGGTTTGGTGCACCGCGATATAAAACCCGAAAACTTCCTCCTTGGCACGAACAATGACATGGACCGAATACACATAATTGACTTTGGGTTTTGCAGGTCATATTTATTGAATAGTGGGCATGGACATATTCCCCAGAAAAAAACTCATGGCATAATAGGCAGCCTAACTTATGCAAGTCTAAACGCCCACGCACTGACAGAATTAAGCCGAAGGGATGATATGGAATCGCTGGGATACGTGCTTACCAATTTATATCTTGGCGCATTGCCATGGCAGGATACTCAAACGACCAAGATTGAAGAGGAAAAGCGGTTAATTACAACGAGGTACGATGTGCCACCAGTATTTAAAAGTTACATACAATATGTTAGGTGCTTGAAGTTTGAAGAGGTACCAGACTACACGCAATTAATAAAATCATTTACATCCGAAATAGTTTAAACAAAAAGTGCTATATGTATATTAAAATGGCAACTCCCGCTTTGAACGTATACGACAAGATGCCGGATTACATCTCATCAATCTACAATGTATTTCAACTGATTAATCGAAAGGCTGAAAAGCAGTCAGATAAGAGAATGAAAATGGTCGCACTAATGGTCTTTAACTATGTAAGAAAGCTTGCAAAGGACTATGATATTATACTACGCGACCTTGTTGAACCTGATGCGATTAACTTGATCCCGGTTTTTGAATATATTTCACATAACAATATTGAGCTCTACGATTTTTCAAAGATAAGTGTTACAGATGTAGACACATCAAAGAATTCGGATTTGGAGAGATTCATCCTGACCCACGTATATTATATCACTCAGGCAAGGGCTTAAAATTATACGCCGTATTTGTAGATGAGTAATTTCATAGAATTAATTGATACTTATATTTCAAATTATTCTACATACCCCAATGGGAAAATAGAATTCGAGTGCAAATATGGAGACTTGGTGTTTTACAAATCCGGGGCCCGCGCATTAATTGTCCATGGAATATATATATCGCCCGAATACAGGCGACTCGGTTTATGCAGCGGGATTATAGAGTATTTAATAGACAAAGCATCGCTGTCATTCAAACGTCTCCGCATTCAATGTGTAATATCTAAGATATTATACGACTATTTATTACGATTTCGCTATAAGAACCGCGGGTTTCGCTTGCATATGGGACAATTTGAATACGTCCTGTAGATTATTATATTTTCATTAAACTATATAAAGATACCGCATCATAATAAATCATAATTATGTCTTCAACTGACGGTGTTACATCTTCTGCGCAATCTGAGCGCGTAATTGGTCGCGTAAAGTGGTTTAATAATAAGGCGGGGTATGGGTTTATTACTGTGACTGACGGTAGTCGCTCTGGGTCTGATGTCTTTATTCACCACAGCGCTATTAATGTTGAGAGTCAGCAGTACAAATATTTGGTTCAGGGAGAATATGTAAATTTTGACGTGGTTCATACCACTTCTGGTAATCACGAGTGGCAGGCCTCTAATGTTAGTGGCGTTAACAGTGGCAAGTTGATGTGTGAGACCAGACGCGAGTATAAGATCGCGCGAACTAACTTCCGCTCCGATGCAGTGGAGGGTGAGCCGTCTGCTGCGCCAAGACGACAGTCTGCCCCAAGAGCCCGCGGCGAGGGTCCGCGAGAGGGTGGTAGACGCGAGTGGTCTGTTGTAGGAGGCCAAGCTGAGAATAAGGGGGCATTCCGTCCTCAGAGACGTGCAGAGGCCAAGTAATTTATGCGGTTAAAATATTTAGAAATTTCAAATAATTTGTTCAATTAATAATTATTTGAAAACTTAATTTAGCAATGTATTGTATAGATGAACTCAGAGAACAAACACCCAGAGACAGTTGTCAACGTTGGCGGCGCCAAGAGAAAGAACGGACACAAGGCCACTTGCGGATGTCATATTTGCGAGAATATTATGAACAAGGCAAAGCGCGGTGATTATAAGCCCAAGGTCGCGTCAGGAAAGGTAAACGGTCATAAGACTGAGTGCCGTTGCCCAATTTGCAAAAATATGATGGCTAAGAAGATGAAGGCAAAGCGTGGCGGCGCTGAGGGAGAATCGTTGTCGCCTGATAATGTGAAACAAGTTGGACGTCAGACTAAGAAGCTTCGTGCCGGCGCCTCTGGCAAAAAGTCGAATGGCCACCGTGCTACATGCCAATGCCCTATATGCAAGAATATGCGATCTGCAAGAATGTCCAGACGTAACAAGTCTCGCAGCAATAAACGTGATTAAATTTATACGAGTATAATTAATATTTATATAAATTGATTTAAAGTTTACTTGATACTTGTAGATATAGAATGTCCGAAACACCCTCCACCGATATGCTTGTTGAAAACTCTGGTAACGAACTATTTTCGCAATTTGAGGGGATCATTGCAGGATTGTCTGCAGTAAAGACGCAAATAAATAATCTTCAACAACAAGTCAAACAGGTAGAAAAGTCAATGAGGCGGCAAATGAAGGGGTTGCAAAAGGAAGCCCTAAAGAATAAGAGTAAAGGGGTTAGAAAACCATCTGGATTTGCCACGCCAAGTAAGGTGACGAAAGAGCTTTGTGAGTTCATGAATAAAGAGGATGGAACTGAGATTGCACGTACAGAGGTTACAAAGGCACTTGTGGCCTATATTAAGGCGCATAAGCTTGAGAATGCCACCAATAGCCAAATTATTACACCTGATACCAAATTGAAGTATTTGTTGGGCGTGTGCGATGGAGACGAGCTAACATATTTTAATATTCAAAAATATATGAACAAACACTTTGTAAAAAATACTATTTCTGCCTAATAATGTCAAATAATCATTCTTTTTATTTCGCAAATGGACACATCGTTATACATTTGCTCAATTACATTTCAATTTTATATCAAAAAAATTGAAATGCTCTGCCCACAGATACCGTTATGACAACAGTATATCCCTTAAATATTTCAATTTATTCGCAATGGCCTCCCCCAGATGTCTATTTTGTAACTGTTTGTCGCACGTTTCCAGCCGGTGCAATAGCAATATGAATGGACGGCGACAGATTCTTGATGATATGGAAATTTGCATGCTTCTTCCAGAGTGCCCAGATTTCAATTCGTTTTCCATTAATGAGTTGAGATATATTGCGAGTAAATATGCGCTTTATGAGAGGGCCGCATGGCAGCACGATCGGATGGGTAATAGGTACAACCGCGAGTATTTGAGGCGACCTATTCCACTTACGCTCTCTAAGAACCGCACTGTGCAGGCACTTGTTGACAGATGGGCTGGCTTTGCCCCAATTCGTGAATTAATGCGCACGCCCCCAGAAGATAAGGATTGTCCGATCTGTTATGAAAATATGTTGATACATCATTGGTCGCGTCGCATTTCATCTTGGATAGCAGACTGTGTGTATACTTATGACGCGAAATATACGAGTCCTGTATTATTGAATAACTGCAAACATATGTTTTGTGGAAAATGCTGGGAGGGACACACAGACCAAAATAAGAAATATAATGTGCATCACAATCGTCACTATGTAAATTGCCCCATGTGTCGGGCTGTAGTATATTGTAAGGCGTAGCTCATTTATCACGAACAAAAAGAATGGAGTTTTATCACTCTTTTTGTTCTTAGTGGAAAAAGTAAAAAAAAACAGGGCGTCCCCTGTGATTGATTTCCGTTTTCGATACGGATTTTCGCCTGAAAATTCGCGTTTGCAAAGATCCAAACTATGAATGATAGCAGCGTCATTAATTCAGTCTGTACTGGGCATAATGTCCGCTACCATTCATTTTTACTCTCGTAGTGCAATTCTAAACTACGAACGAAGCGTCACGTATCCGGCGTTTATCCAAAGGAGGGGAGTCCCCAGAATATTATCAGGTCGACACGGCAATGGGAGTGATCAGTTCCACAGAGAGGTTTAACAAGATAACAACAGATAATCATCTTCAACATTACACAGAGGGAACGGGGTACAGAAAACCCAGGTTATTTTGTGATAACCATTTATACACTTTCGAGGGTGCTTTTCACGCTATCTGTGTCTAACTTTACTTTAAACCATTAGTATGGGCC
>JACCDO010080116.1_pt1 | contig 96600 bp, 75 predicted proteins | sample 7446101 | NCBI WGS metagenome assembly JACCDO01 (sample SAMN15323440, study PRJNA562643) | freshwater metagenome | isolation source: river surface water | place: USA:Blue River Watershed | collected 2017-08-16
GGGAAGCCAACTCCGGAAAGATCCCGACCGTGACCAGATTGGTGACCGTCTTCCCCAGGGCGTTGCTCACGACGACCTGGTAGGTGCCCGATTGGGCGACCGTCAGCGTCCGCGTGCTGGCGACGACCGCCTGGCCCACCACGCTCGCCGTGGCATTGGTCACGGGGATGTCCAGCGGGGTCACCGCATCCCCCGTGCGGGCGTCGAACACGGTCACCTTGGGCATCGGATCCCCCTTGGCCCGGACCGTGAAGGCCAGTTGGAGTCCCGCATTGGCGACCGCGAGGTGGGCTCCCGGGCCGCTTTGCCCCAACGGGGTCGCGATGGGCGGATTCCCGGAGAGCCAGGAGGCCGGTTCCACCGACACCTCGGCCGGTGAATCGGCGATGCGGATCGTCGCCGACCGGAGGTCGCTCCCGAAGGTGTTGGCCACCTCGACATCCACCCGGAACGATCCGACCTCGGAAAGAGGGACCGTGACCGTGAGCTGGGCATTGGTGGCCCCCGCGACCAGCGAGCCGTTGCGTCGCCAGCGGTATTGGACCGGTGGTGCCCCGTTCTGGAGGGCGGCCCGGAGGGTCAGGGTGCGTCCCCGGTCGGTGAAATCGACGGCCGGGTCGAAGTCGCGTGCGCCCGAGCCGGAGGTTTCGCGCACCGCGATGGCCTCGAGGACGGGCGCTTCGCGTGAGACCAGAGCGAGGTTGTGGTCACCGCCGGCCGCGATGTCCACGACGTTGATCAGGCCCGAGGGTATCTGGGTTTGTCCCGACCCGTTGTAGCCCCAGGCCACCACCGTGCCGTCGTCCCGGAGGGCCAGCGTATGGGCCCGGCCCACCGCGATCTTGACCACCCGGTTGAGCCCGGCGGGCACGGCCGTGCGTCCCTCGGCCGGGTTCCCCCAGGCCACCACGGTTCCGTCGCCACGCAGCAACACCAGATGCGACGCACCCGCCCTCAGAGACACCCCATTGGTCACCAACGACGGCACGGACACCACGCCCGCGGCATCGGATCCCCACACGACGACCTGGCCGTTGGCCAGGAGAGCGGCGCTGAAGAAATCGCCGGCGGCCACCTCGATCGCGCCGACGACGCCCGACGGCACCCGGCGTTCCCCGAAGAGATTGTCGCCCCCGAAGGCTGCGACCGATCCGTCGGCGCGCAAGGCCAGCGCGTGGGTCGAGCTGACCGAGACGGATACGAATCCGCCCGCGGGATCGGCGTCGGTCGCCGGCAGTCCTGCCGACCCGCGGTCGCCGAAGAAGGCGAGGTCTCCGGGAAACTGGTCCTTGAATCGCCCAGAGGCGATGGGGGAGGGGGAATTCGTCGGTTTGCGCAGGACGGCTCCGAACAAATGGCCGAAGTCCACCCGGTTCAGGTTCATGCGCCCGGCCGCATCCTGCAGGGCCGTGTTCCACGAGGTCTGGTCGGTGTGATCGGCACCGCCCGGCCCGTAGGTGATGGTGCCGGTACCCCCGCCGGTCAGCAGGGCCGGGCCTCGTAGCACGAGACGGGTGCCGACATAATTGGTCCCGCCCACGAGGATCCCGGGTCGCAGCGCGACGGCCTGCACCCATTCGGCCGCGGCGACCGCATCGACGTCGTCGGCCCTCACCCCGGGCGGAAGATCCGGGGCGCGGTTCAACCCCAGGAGATTTTCGCCCCACGCCACCAACGATCGATTGCGCGTCTGGGCCTCGATCGACACGACCGGGAACACCCCCAGGAGGACGACCATCAGGAGACACGACCGCAGGATGGGACTGGAACGCATACAACGGTCCCATCGACTGATCTCCCGCCGACTTGAATCTTCCGTGCGGTGCCGCCGACCCCGGCCGGTGGCGGAGGGGCCCTGATGTCGAGTCCGACAGGCCCGCAGTTCAGCCCGACCGATCCCACCGAATTGCGCCGCTGTGCTTCGGTCGGCCGAGGGTCACCGCGGGCCGCTGGCGGCACGACGGGCCAACGGGTGCACGCCGCGTCGGCAGGCGTCCGAGCAATACAGCACCCGGTCCCAGTCGCGTTCCCACTTCTTGCGCCAGACAAACGGGCGGGCGCAGGCCACGCACACCTTGGAGGGGAGATTCGCCTTCTTCATTCGCATCGGGATCCGGACGGTCGATCGGGATTACAACGGTTCACCCCGCTGGTGCACCGTGCACCGGGAGTGTCTTCGCCGCCAGCCGTGGCCCATGGGTTTTCCCGGGATGCACCGGGGCAGGAGGTCGCGCCACAGTGGGCGGGTTGCGTTTCAAAGCGTCTGAGGAATGCTGGCATCATGGCAGTCTCGTGGGAATCCACTGAAATGACCGGCACCATGACTTTCCGGATGGAGTCGTGCGCCGCCAGGCATGCCGGGGTTTCCGGATCCGAGCCGAGGGAGGAAAACCGATGACACCGGAGCAAGTGGCACTGGCCCGGCGACGCCTGTTCCTGGGCATCGCCAATGTGGGATTCTGGGTGATGGCGTCGATCGGCGGTCTGGCATGGGTTGTCGCGGGCCGTGGGGCTTTCGATGGATTCAGGGCCGTGGCCATGGGGGGTATCGCGGTGGCCATTCAGGCGGTCTTCGACGGGATCGGCGGCGGGCTGCTCGTACCTGGTGTGCGGCCCACCGTGGGCGGATTCCTCAAGAGGTGGGGTCGCGGCGTCGGGGTTCATGCCCTGGTCTTGGCCGGAATCGGAGCCGTGGCGGCGGCGAGCCTGCGTTGGACTGGCGGTTTCTGCACCGGATTGGCCGCCTCGATGGTGGCGCTGGCGCTGGGACGCCGCTTTCTCCACGCCGCCATCAGCGGGGCCGCCGATCGGACGCTGTCCGTCGAAGGCGGTGAGAGTCTTCTCGTCACCCGGGTCGATGATCCTGCCTTCACTGGCGGCCTCGTCGGATTCGGATCCCGCGCCGGAATCCTCGTACCCGAAGCCTGGTGCCACCGCCTGCCCCCGATGGATCTGCGGGTGGAGGTGGCGCGCCGGCGCTGGCGGGTGGAGCAGCGGTTGCCCTCGCGCACCCTCCTCGTCTTGATGCTCTGGAATCTGGCCGGTTGCCAGATCGGCTCGATCACTCTCGACCTCCCTGCGCTGCCCATCGGCGTCGCCCTGATGGGTCAGGCCTGCTGGATGACCCTCTGGAGTTTCCTGGGTCTTCTGGTCTTGCCGAGCCTGGGCCGGGCCACGGTCTTCGCCGCCGATCGGGCGGCCGCGGCGGCGGGTTTCGATCCCTCGGGTTGGATCCGCGCCTTCCCGGCTCTCACCGGCGAAGACGGCAGTGATCGGGAACTGGTCGAGAAGGTCTTCTACCCGATCCCTTCGGTGGCCCGCCGGTTGGAGTCGCTCCGATCATCCGTGGGCGGAACGCTCTGGGGTGATCTCGCGAGATCCCAACTCTACTATTCGATGTCGGGGCTCACGCTGCTCGGCCGCTCGGTCCACTGCAACGTCGGGCGACCGGCGCTGTGGGTCTTCCCGCCGTCGGCCTGAGTCCAGCGGCGTGGTCGACGGGATCGAGCGCACAGCCGTCTCACCGGTGGTTGAGTGCTGGAATGGCGCTGGAATGGCGACGCTTCGGTTCCGCCACCGCCCCCTTCATCGACCAGCCGACCCGTCCGGGGTGCGCTCAAGGATTTCCCGGGCCGCGGCCAAGCCCGACAGGGCGGCTCCCTCGATGCCGCCGGGTCCGAAGGCGTCGCCCGCGAGCACCAAAGTCGGTCGCCGGCTCGCCAGCATGCACGGGGCCGGGTCGAGGATTCGGGGTCGACTGTACCGCCAGCCATGCACCTGGAATTCCCGGACAGAGGCGCCGATCCATGCCGAGGCGGCCTCGATGAGCCGACGTCCGCTCTCCGTGCGGTCGCGATCCCAGTGCTCGAGGCTGAACCCGGCCGTGGCCTGCAGGGTCGCTGCCGGCACCGGTGAGATGCCCTTGGCCTGGTTGTCGAAGAGCCACGCCAGCGGGCCCGAGTCGGGTGCGAGGCCCCCAGGGAGAGGGATGCACGACGGTCGGTCGAGGACGGCCATGACGGTGAGGCATCGGTCGTACTCGATGGTGCCGAGGCGGGCTCGCAGGTCTGGCGACAGATCCACCCCGCCGGCGTCGATCAGCGCGAGCGATTGCGGTGCCGGCGGGGTGAGCACCACGGCTCGGGCCTCGAACTCGGTGCCCCCGAGCGTCGCGGCGATCCAGCGGGATCGCTCCGCGCGCAGGGAGGTGAGCGTCGTCTCCGGCAGCACATCCAGGCCCAGGGCCAGATGCTTGGCCACGCCGGACATCGCGGGCGCGCCTCGCCATCGGCACGGCGCCATAGCCCCGGGGTCATCCGTGGCCGGTCCCCATGCGGCCCGGGCCGGACCGAGTCGTTCCTGCCACCAGGAGTCCGGCAATCGACCGCCCTCAAGGTCGAGGCAGGGGGTCCCATGATCGAAGATCGCCTCACCGATTCGTCGGGTGGCCAAGCGCCCTCCCACGCCACGGCCCTTGTCGATCACCCGCACGGTGAGTCCCGCCCGCTGCAACTCGCCCGCAGCCACGAGGCCGGCGAGTCCGGCCCCCACGACCAAGACGTCCGAAGGCCGGGAGCCTCGGGCCGAAGGATCTCCTCCCGGGGTCGACGTGCTGGATGCCATCCCGCGAGTCTGGACCGGGGACCCGGGAGCGCAACCCGCAGGCGCTGGGCCAATTCGGGGGGGCGTGCACTGCGGGCTGACACAGCAACGGGAGGTGATCTCGGGCGATCCGATCAGGGGATGGCCAACACGGCGATCAGGTAGCGCAGTTCCTCCTGCACGTCGTCACCGTCCGCCAGAGTCTGGGATATCTCGGCCCGTACGGCTTCCCGAAATCGCCGCCGCAATCGGTGGACGGCCACCTTCAACGCCCCTTCGGTGAGCCCGAGTTCCCGGGCTAGGTCTGCGGGCGAGGGAAGATCGTCGCCCACCAGCGCGGGCTTGAGGCGCTCGAAGTGGCCCGACTTGTCGGCCGATCGCAAATCGTTCTCGACCGTCGCCAGAGCTCGCTCGAGGACGGTGAGGGCCCACTCGCGGTCGAAGCGGCCCGGGTCGAGGCCCGGGGTGGCCGGCTCGTCGATCCCGTCTTCGGAGAGCGACGCGGTTGGAACGCCGCCGCCGCGCTTGAGTCGGTGGGACCGCTCGCGCACGTCCGACTCGAAATTCCGGAGTGCGCCGAGCAGGTAGGAGCGGAATCGCCCGCGGGCCGGGTCGGCTCCCGCAAGGCGGCCGCCGGCCAGCACGTGCGCGAAGAACGCCTGGGCTGATTCGCGCGCCTCGTCGTCGGTGCCATGCCACCGCCGCAACGTCTTGAACACCGGTCGCCAATAGGCCTCGCACAAGTCCGACAACGCCGCCCTGGCCTCCGGCGTCGTGCCCCGCGCCCGCGCCACGAGCGACCAGCGCGTGGGGGCGAAGCCGGCGATCGCTGATCGGGGGGTGGTCATGGGGGCGTGCTTTGGCGGGCCGTTGGTCCGGACCGTTCCCGCTGCGACCATTCCCAGGCGACCTGCATCCGAGGGCTGGTTCGGCTCATGCGGTCCCGGAATCGAGTTTCGAACAGCTACGGGAAGTCATCATCTGAGTTTAGTGCTCACCCTGTTGAACAGGAAGGCGCGGAATTGTTCTTCGGACATTGGCTGGACCGACCCGTCCCCCAGCAGGACCGATCGGCTCTGCGTGTCCGGATCCGGGGGCGACACGGCGAGTATCTCGTCGGGTGAAGAGTTCGTCCCACTGGTTTCGAGGAAGAACAGGTAGGGTTTGCCGGTTCGGGGGTCTGTCATCGAGTCTTTCCGTCCGAAGGGTCCTAGACGCTGGAAGTGTTCCCAGGCGGCTCGATACGACGGGCTGGCCCGGCTCAGGCTCTGGCGGAATTGCTCTTCGGACATGTGCAGGACCGACCCGTCCCCAAACAGGACCGTGGGGTTTTTCAGGTCGGGTCCCCCGGGCGCCACGGCGAGAATCGGGTTGGGGGATGTGTCCGTGAGGTCCGTTCCAAAGATCACGACGGGTTGGCCGGTGAGGGTATTGATATTTGAGATCAGTCCCTCAATCTCAAAGGTTCGGTGCGCCAACCCGATTTCCTGGAGCCGATGGACACCGGCGATCCGGTCGACCTCAGACTTGTTCAGTTGAAGGAAACGGACCGTGACGGTCAGCAGAGCCCAAGCCGCAAGGAGCGCGACCGCGACCGCCCCGGCCACCCGGAATCTCGTCCTTACGCCGAAGCGGCTCCGGATCACGCCTCGCGCCCCTCGTTCGACCTTCTGCAGAGTTGCGATCTTCCCCAAGCCCTCGACCTCGGTCTTGACCTGATCGGCGGTCTGCTGGCGCAGCTCCCGTTCCTTGGCCAGCGCGCGGAAGACGATGTCGTCCACTCGGGCGTCGAGACCGGCCTTGATCGAAGGAGCCGGAAATCGCCCGAGGGGCAGCTCTCCGGTGAGCAGTTCGTAGAAGACCACCCCCAGCGAGTAGATGTCGGCCCGGTGGTCCACCTGCTCGGGCGTCTCCACTTGTTCCGGGGCCATGTAGTGGGGCGTGCCGATCCGGGCCCCGGTGCGGGTGAGCGTGTACGCCTCGGCCGGCGAGGCTCCCGGGCCCTCCAGCAGCTTCGCTATGCCAAAGTCGGCAATTTTCACGCGGCCCTCGGCGTCGAGCAGCAAGTTCTCCGGTTTGATGTCCCGATGCAGCACCCCCAGCGCGTGCGCGGCTTGCAACGCCTCGCAAATCGGCGGAATGAGGGCCAGGGCCTGCTGTGGCGTGAAGCGCCCGGATCGCAGCGCCTGGCGGAGGTTGGCTCCATCCACGAACTCCATCAGCAGGAAGCAGAACCCGCCGGCCTGCCCGAACCCATGGACGCCCACGATGTGCGGATGCCGCAACCGCGCCAGCGTGCGGGCCTCCCGCTCGAAGCGTTCCACAAAGGCCGGATCGGCGGCCAATTCCCGGGGCAACACCTTGAGCGCCGAGATCCTGCCCGCATCCCGTTCCCGCACCCGGTACACACAGCCCATGCCGCCCGTGCCCAGGTGCCCGAGCACTTCCAGCTCGGGGAAAGCCGCGGCGATCTCCGCCAGGGTCGGCGTCTTCCATACCTGGGGTCCAAGACCCGAATCCGTCGGCGCATTCGCCCCGTCCAGCAGGCATCGCGGGCACAGTCCACCCGGGGCTCGTTCAGGGATGGGGGACAAGCATCGCGGGCAGGGTTGCGAGGGCCGTTCTGACGCGGGCGCTGATGGGGATCCGTTGCTCATACACCCCTCCATGGGGTTTCCTTCGCTTGAGGTTACACGAAATCCGAGGGCCTGTCGTCGTCTTGGGTTGGTTGTCCGGTCGCGGCTCCGAGATGCGGTTTCCCTCGCCCCCTCGTGCAGACAAAAACCCGGCCAGGAACCCAGTCCCAAACCGTTGAGACGGATCCTCCTGTGTCCACGTAACGGATGCGGGAGGGCACCCCTGGCGGCAGCGGGATCGGTCCGCAGCGAGCATTGGAAGCGAACACCCACCCCCCTCGCGCACAGCGCGAAAGCTCGACCTCCCTTTGAGCTTACCTGCGAGCGCAGGACCGTTCCCGCGGAGCCCCCTCAAGGCCCCCATTCCCAGCGACAGCGCCGCCATGCCTCACCCTGTCGTGTGCTCGTGGGGAACCGATCGCGCCGTGTGTGTTGCGCCAGGGGGTTGGCGAGGTAGCATGGCCCTCTTGAATCCTCCGAGGGTCATCACGTTTTCGCCATCGTTGACGATTCCGCTCACGCGGGATTGCCCGTGGCACTGCGCCTACTGCGGGTACCGGCGCGATCGGGAGGGGCTGATGCCTGAGGCGCGCTTCGAAGAACTCCTGGTCACGGCCCGGAAGGGCGGAGCCACCGAGATCCTGTTCCTGGCCGGCGAGGCCTCCGATGCCATGCCGCATCTGCGGGCCGCGTTGAAGGCGCGGGGCTTCGACGATTTCGTCGCCCACGTGCGCTGGGCCTGTGAGCGAGCGCTGGAGGGCGGATTCTTGCCCCACACCAACATCGGCGCGATGTCTCCGCGTGATTTCGAGCGCCTGGCCGAAGTGAACGCCTCAATGGGCCTCATGCTCGAGAACATCGACGACGCCTTCAACCGGACGGTCGCGCCCCAGAAGTCGGCCCAGGGGCGCCTGCGCACGATCGAGGCCGCCGGCCGCGCCCGGGTGCCGTACACCAGTGGCATTCTGATGGGTCTGGGCGAGTCGCGGGAGTCCCGGTTGCGCTCGCTCGACGCGCTGGCCGCGCTCCACGCCCGTCATGGTCATCTCCAGGAGATCATTCTCCAGAATTTTATCCCCAATGAGGGATCGCGACTCGGTTCGGTGCCGCAAGCGCCGGCACTGGAAGACTACCTGGAGCTCATCGAGCACTGGCGGCGCGTGGCCCCCGGGGTGGCCATCCAGATCCCGCCCAACATCAATCCCCACTGGGAAGCCCTGCTGCCGTGGACCGACGATCTCGGCGGCATCAGCACCGATGGCGACTGGGTCAATCCCCTGAACCCCTGGGACCCTCCCGAACGCTACGCCGCCGCCTGCCGCCGCCACGGGATGGAACTGCGTCACCGGTGGCCGGTGTATGACGCGTATGTGGACCAGGGGTGGATCTCCCCCAGAGTGGCCGCGGTCATCCAAGCCCGGGATGGCGGAACCCGGCCCGGTCCAAACGATCTTGGCCCCGGTACCGCGGAGGTCCGGCGACCGCACCTGCCGGCCGATCCCTTGACCCGGGCCCTGCGCGGGGAGTCGCCGTCGGTCGACGAAACCCTGCGGTGGGTGCAGGCCGACGGTTCGGCCCACGACGAGATCCGCGACGCGGCCGATGCGTTGAACCGCCGACTCCATGGCGAGGTCGTGACCTATGTGGTCAACCGCAACGCCAACTTCACCAACGTCTGCACCACGCACTGCTCCTTCTGCGGATTCTACCGGCCCCCGGGTCACCCCGAGGCCTACACGCGCAGCGTCGGGGCGGTCGTCGAGCGGGTGCTGCAAACGCCCTGGGTCACCGAGGTGTGCCTGCAGGGCGGTATCCATCCCGACCTCGGACTGGACTACTACGAGGAACTCCTGCGCGCCCTGAAGCGCGCCCTGCCCGGCGTGCATCTGCATGCGTATTCGCCCATGGAGATCCACTCGCTCTGCCTCAAGAGCGGCTTGGAGGCCCGTGCGGTGCTCGAGCGACTCCGCGAGGCGGGCCTCGGGTCGGTCCCGGGCACGGCGGCCGAGATTCTCGACGACGCGATGCGCGACCAGCTCTCGCCCGACAAGCTCCGGGCTGCCGAGTGGGAGGCCATCATCGAGGCGGCCCACCAGACCGGCCTCCGCTCCACGGCCACCGTGCTCTTCGGCCATCGCGAATCGTGGGAAGATCTGATCCGGCACCTGGACCGCATCCGCTCCCTGCAGCGGCGCACCGGCGGATTCACGGAGTTCGTGCCCTTGGCCTTCGTGCCGTATCGCAATCGGTTGGGTGGTGCCTTGGCGCGGGAGGCGGGAGTGAGTCCGGAGGCGTTGGCGGAGGCCGGGGTCGAACGGGTCGAGCGGTTGTATCCCCTTGCCCGGTTGTTCTTCGGTGAGGAGATCCCGAATCTCCAGACCAGCTGGGTGAAGCTGGGTCCGGAGCGCGCGGCGGCCATGCTGCGGAGCGGCTGCAACGACTTCGGCGGCACGCTCTACGAGGAGAGCATCACCCGCGAGAGCGGCGGGCGCTTCGGGGAATGCATGACTCCGGTCGAAATCGAGACGGCGATCCGGTCGGTCGGCCGGATCCCGCGCCAGCGCACGACCCTCTACGGAGTGCCGGCCTGAGCGATTTCCGAGGTGAACGCCGGGGGGTGGATTTCGCGGGTGAATCCGGACGTGAACCCAGCGGTCCGCGTCGGACTATTCCCGGCAGACCGAGTCGTACAGGGCGACGTATTCGGCCGATTGCTTCTCCCAGGAGAAATCGGCCGTCATGCCGTTGTGGCGGATGTGCCGCAGCCAAGCCGGTTCCTGCCACAGGGCCAGCGCCTTCATCATGGCCTTCTGCAGTGCGGTCGCCGAGTAGGGCGCGAACTGGATGCCCGTGGCCTGGGCGGCGTTGTCGCGCGGATCGACCACCGAGTCCTTGAGCCCGCCGGTGGCCCGAACGATGGGGATGGCCCCGTAGCGCAGCGAATACAACTGGTTGAGCCCGCAAGGCTCGAAGCGCGAGGGCATCAGATAGAAATAAGCGCTCGCCTCGATCCGGTGCGACAGGGCCGGGTCGAAGCCGATGCGAACCGCAACCTGGTCCGGGAAGCGTCTGGCCAGATCCCGGAAGGCGTTTTCGAGAGCCTTTTCCCCGCTGCCCAGCAGGGCGAATTGCAGCGATTCCCCGGCGTCGAGAAGGGTCCGGACCGTTTCGACGATGAGCGACGAGCCCTTCTGGTCGGTCAGCCGCGAGATGTTGGCGAAGAGCGGGACATCGGACCGGTCGGGCAGCCCCAATTCCCGCTGCAGCGTCGCCTTGCAGACGGCCTTGCCCGCGGGGTTGCCCGCGGAGAACGCGGCCGGCAGCGCCGGATCGGAAGCGCTGTTCCATTCCTCATAGTCCACCCCGTTGAGGATGCCGCTCAGGTCGTTGTAGCGCTTGAGCAGCAGACCCTCGAGGCCGCAGCCGTATTCGGGGGTCAGGATCTCCTGCGCATACGTGGGACTCACCGTGGTGATGGCCTGGGCCTGGGTGAGGCCCGCCTTCAGGAAGTTGACCCGTTCGAAATGCAAGGCGCTCTCGAGGTGGAGCCAGTCGCTGGGCAAGCCCGTGAGCCCCCAGGTGGACGCCGGGAACGATCCCTGGAATGCCAGATTGTGGATGGTGAACACCGTCCGCGGCGGCTGGGTCCAGCCCGCCTGCAAGCGGGCATGCCGGGCGAGGATCGGAATCAGCCCCGTCTGCCAATCATGGCAGTGCAGCACGGTGGGCGGGTCCGGCAGATGGCGCGCCAGGATCAACGCGGCACGACTCAGGAAGATGAACCGGGCCGCATTGTCGGCGTAATCCCGATTGGACTCGTTGTAGAGACCGGCGCGATCGAAGAAACCGGGCTGTTCCACAAACCACAAGGTCAGGTTGGCCGAGGGTTTGCAGCAGTGGAATCGCCCCTCCACCAGCCCGTCGCCCAGGGGGATGGCCAGACGCCATGACGTCGGCTCGATCCTGGGATGCGCTTCGGCCACCCCGCGATACAGCGGCGTGACGACCGACACCTTCAGGCCCGCGCCCGTCGCCGGCCTGGCCAAGGCCCGGGCAAGGGCCGAGACCATGTCGGCCAGACCCCCGGTCTTCGAGTAGGGATTCAGCTCACTGGTCGCCAGCAGCACGTGCATGGGCAGAGTCTTTGGCGCACCCCGTGGGGCGAACAAGGCCGAAGTCTTTCCGCCGGGAGAGACTCCACCGGTCCGACGCATCCCGGGTTGGCCGCGGATGCGGCCTGTGGCTACCATTCCCGAACCGTGAGTCATTCCCTGTGAAAGCCCTCATCGAAACCGCGGACAAGAAATCCGAACGCGCCTTCCTGGTCGGCGTCGAACTCAAGAGTCATTCCGCCTGGGACGTCGCCGATTCCCTCGACGAGCTGGCCGAACTGGCCACCACCGCCGGGGTGGCCGTGGTGGGTCAGGGAATCCAGCGTCTCGAGGCGCCGCACTCCGGCACCTTCATCGGGGCCGGCAAGGCCGAGGAGTTCGCCAAGGCGGCCAAGGAGGCCAATGCCGACACGGTGCTCTTCGACGACGAACTCTCCGGGGCCCAGGCCCGCAATCTCGAGGAGATCTTTGGGGCCAAGGTCATCGACCGCACGGCGCTGATCCTCGACATCTTCGCCCAGCGGGCCCGGACCCGCGAGGGCAAGCTCCAGGTCGAGCTGGCCCAGTTGCAGTACCTCATGCCGAGGCTCACCCGCTACTGGACCCACCTTTCCCGTCAGCGCGGCTCCACCGGGTCCATCGGCGGCGAAGGTGAATCCCAGCTCGAGGCCGATCGCCGCAAGACCCAGGAGCGCATCGAGAAGATCCGCACCGAGTTGACCATCGTCCGGCGGCAGCGCTCCACGCAGCGCGAGGGACGTCAGCGCCACCAGTGGCCCCTGGCCTCCATCGTGGGCTACACCAACGCCGGCAAATCGACGCTGCTCAACGCCCTGACGGGGGCCGAAGTGCTCGCCGAGGACATGCTCTTCGCCACCCTCGACCCGACCACCCGCCGGCTGCGCTTGCCCTCGAACCAGAACGTCCTCTTGAGCGACACCGTGGGGTTCATCCGCAAGCTGCCGCACGGGTTGGTCGAGGCGTTCAAGGCGACCCTCGAAGAGGTCGTCGAGGCCGACCTGCTCATCCACGTGGTGGATACGAGTCACCCCAACGCCGCCCAGCAGATGGATGCGGTCAATGCCGTGCTGTCCGAGATCGGGGCCCAGGAGAAACCCACCCTCATGGTCTTCAACAAGACCGACAAGGCCGGGTGCACCGAGTTGGCGGCGATGTATTGCCAGCAGTTCCCCAAGGCCGTGGCCGTCTCGGCCCGGAAAAAGATCGGTTTCGACACCCTGTACGCCGAGCTCGGCGCCATGCTCAAACCCATTCGCGACTTCGTCGAGATCCGGATTCCCCACCACGAGCAGAAGGCCATGAGCCGCCTCCACTCGGTGGCACAGGTGGTGGAGCAGGACTATTCGGGAGACCAGGCCTGGTTCCTGGTGCGCATCCCGCCGTACGTCCGACATGAGTTCGAGCCCTACCTGGTCAAATCGCACAACGGGGACTGAACTCGGGGTCGTCAACAATTTGGTTTACCCGCCCGACCGGTTTGCCACCCTAGCGTGATCATGCGCCTTCTCTGTTGGTGGACGTTGCTGCTTTGTCTGGTTTCGCGGGTGATGGGTGGGGAATTCCGCACCATCACCGGGGACGTGTACGTGGGCGAAGTGTCCGCCGCCGATGCCGACGGGCTCATCGTGCGCCTCCAGTCGGGCGTCTTCTCGCCCCGCGTCGACTGGGCCAAGCTCGACGAGGCGACGCTCAAATCGCTGGCCCGCCATCCCCGCGCCGGGCGCTTTGTCGAGCCTCTCCTCGAACCCCCCGCCGAAGAAATCGCCCGCGCCGAGGCGCGCAAGATCGACGTGCGTCAACCCGATCGGGTGGCCCGTCCGCCGGCCGACATCGCGGGCAAGGGCGTGCTTGCGGCCCTCACTTCCCCCAATGGCCTCATGCTCCTGGGGGCCTTGTATCTGGCCAATCTCTATGCCGCCTACGAGATCGCGCGCTTCCGCTGGCGCCCGGTGCCGCTGGTCTGCGGCATCTCGGCGGTGCTGCCGGTGATCGGACCGACCATCTTCCTGGCCCTGCCCCGCCGCGAAGAGGAAGTCGTCGCCAGTGCGACCGACGAGGCCGTCGCGGCCCAGTCGCTGAATGTGCCGTCCCAAACCGCCGCGGCTTCGGCGGCCGCCAGCGCGTCGGCCTCGTCGGGACCCGCTCCGCGCAGCGCGGCCGGCTCCAACGAAGGCCTGCCCAAGCACTTCCGTCGCGGCGAGAGCACCTTCAACCGCCGCTTCTTCGAGACCCAGTTCCCGTCCTTCTTCAAGGTCGTGGCGTCCGAGGCCGACAAGGATCTCGTGCTCGAAGTCGCCACGGCCGCCGGCGTGACGGTGGCCAACCGCATCACGCGCATCAGCGCCACCGATCTGGCTCTCAAGGCCGCCGACGGCAGCGAAACGGCTGTCGAGTTCACCCAGGTCCTGGAGATCACGCTCCGCAACAAGAACGCCTGAAGTCGCCATCACCTCGATGAAATATCGGGCCATCCTCCTGTTTGGGGCACCGGGTGCCGGCAAGGGCACCCAGGGCAAGATCCTCGGCCAGATCCCGAACTTCGTGCATTTCTCCTGCGGTGACGCCTTCCGCAACCTGCGGGTCGATTCCCCGCTGGGGAAGGTGTTCGTCGAATACGCCTCCACGGGCCGGCTCGTTCCGGACGAGCCCACCATCCAGCTCTGGAAGCAGTCGATGGACGGGTTGGCCGCCACCGGTCGCTTCAATCCCGAGGCCGACACGCTGCTCCTCGACGGCATTCCGCGCAATCCGCGTCAGGCCGAGATCATGCGCGACATGATCGACGTGAAGGCCATCTTCAACCTGTTCTGCCCGGTGATGGACAAGCTCATCGTCCGGTTGCAGCGCCGGGCCCTGAAGGAGAACCGCCTCGACGACGCCAACGTCGAGACCATCCGCAGCCGCCTCGAGACCTACAAGCGGGAGACTCGCGCGGTGTTGGAATGCTACCCCGACTCGCTCATCCACCAGATCGATTCGACGCAGGAGCCGATCCTTGTCTTGGCCGACATCCTCAAGGTGATCGTCCGCATCCCCAAGCCGGCGGTGAGCGACGGCAGCACGACCTACAGCGCCTGAGCCGCGGGCGCCCAAGCCGCGATCTGGGGACCGCCCCCCGACGAATGGGTTGTGCCGGCGCCACCGTCGCTCGCACGGGTTGCAGTGTTCGGAGGGTCGAGGGCTTCTGGCCATCCCGGTCCTCCCATTGGCCCCATCAGGACTTATTCCGCCTGAGAGCCGACCCGCGGCTGCCGACGGGTGTTTTCTTCAACCGGTCGGCACCCCGGAAGGCTCGGGCCGGTGTTCGATTTTTTGAGAACACTGTTGACACCTGCGGTCGGCGTTTCTATCAATTCGGGCTCAATCGAAGCGTTGCTTGCACCGTGTTCGGTTTCTGGTCGTTCTGCGACCGGGGATCGGACTTTTTGCCGTCGAAAGGGGGCGACCGTCAGGCAGACGCAGCGATGAACCCCGCGGGGTGTCGTCTCAGAGATCCAATCTCCGGGGCCCATCCTGTGTCTTCGGATGAAGGTCCGTCTTCAACCGGAGCGTCATCTTCGGATGGAGGGGTGATCAAACGAACAGGGCCCGCGTAGCTCAGTTGGCAGAGCACGTCCTTGGTAAGGACGAGGTCATCGGTTCAAACCCGATCGCGGGCTCCATTCGGAGTCGGTCCCAGCGCTTTTGGATTTTCAGAAACGAAGAACAGAAAACGATACGACACATGGCTAAAGAAACCTTCAATCGGACGAAGCCCCACATGAACGTGGGTACCATCGGTCACGTCGACCACGGCAAGTCCACCCTCACCGCCGCAATCGTCGCTGTGCAGAATCGCAAGGGCCTCGCCCCCATGATCGAGTACAAGGACATCACCAAGGGCGGCACCGTCCGTGATGATACCAAGACCGTGACCATCGCCGTGTCGCACGTCGAATACGAGAGCCCGAACCGTCACTACGCTCACGTGGACTGCCCCGGCCACGCCGACTACGTCAAGAACATGATCACCGGTGCCGCCCAGATGGACGGCGCGATCCTGGTGGTCAGCGCCGCTGACGGTCCGATGCCCCAGACCCGCGAGCACATCCTCCTGGCCCGCCAGGTCGGTGTTCCGAGCATCGTGGTGTTCCTGAACAAGGTCGACCTCGCCGATGCCGACCTCCTCGAGCTCATCGAGATGGAAATCGTCGACCTGCTCAACAAGTATGGTTTCCCTGGCGACAAGACCCCGATCGTCCGCGGTTCGGCCACGGCCGCCATCGCCGGCACCCCCGAGGGTGAGGCCGCCATCGCCAACCTGCTCAACGCCCTGGACACCTTCGTTCCGGAGCCCGTTCGCGAGCAGGACAAGCCCTTCCTGATGTGCATCGAAGACGTGTTCAACATCGAAGGTCGCGGCACGGTCGTGACCGGTCGTGTGGAGCGCGGTGTGATCACCAAGATGTCCGAAGTCGAGATCGTCGGTCTGAAAGAGACCCGCAAGACCACGGCGACCGACATCGAAATGTTCCGCAAGCTGCTGGACAGCGCCCAGGCCGGCGACAACGTCGGTGTGCTGCTCCGCGGCACCAAGAAGGAAGACGTCGAGCGCGGCATGGTTCTCGCCAAGCCGGGTTCCATCAAGCCCCACACCAAGTTCAAGGCCGAGGTGTACGTCCTCACCAAGGACGAGGGTGGTCGCCACACGCCGTTCTTCACCAAGTACCGCCCGCAGTTCTACTTCCGCACCTCCGACGTGACCGGTTCGATCACGCTGCCCGAGGGTGTCGAGATGGTCATGCCGGGTGACAACGTGTCGGTCGATGTCGAGCTCTTCGCTCCGGTCGCCATGGAGAAGGGTCTCCGCTTCGCCATCCGCGAAGGCGGTCGCACCATCGGTGCCGGTCGCGTTGCCGAGGTGCTCGCTTAAGTTTTCGGAAGGGAGGGAAGGATAGATCTCGCTGATTGAATCCTTCCCTCCCGCTTTTTTCTGTGTCTTAGTTGTCGGCGTCAGTGAACAGGGCGTTAGCTCAATTGGTAGAGTAGCGGTCTCCAAAACCGTTGGTTGAAGGTTCAAGTCCTTCACGCCCTGCCAGCCTCCCGGAGGGGTGGCAGAGTGGTCTAATGCGGCGGTCTTGAAAACCGCTGTGGGCTGACGCTCACCGGGGGTTCGAATCCCTCCCCCTCCGCCATAATAGAACATCGTGAAAGAATATCTTCCGTTCCTGATCTGGTTCGCCGTCATCGGCGCGATCTTCGCCTTTGCCTGGAAGCAAGGCCATCTGGCTCGCCTGTCCGAATACGTCACGGCCACCCAGCAGGAGCTCAAGAAGTGCAACTGGCCCTCCCGCGAGGAGCTCATCCAGTCCACGGTGCTGATTTTCCTGGTCATCGGTCTTCTCGGGGTCTTCACGATGGCCTCCGATTTCGTGGTGCTGAGCTTCGTCAAGGCGCTCATCAAGGCTTCCTGAGCGCACCGCTCTCCCCGTTTCAACGAGTTTCCAGATCCCAGCCCCAGCCTCGCACTCCTGCCCATGAACACCCAGTGGTTCGTCTTGCACACCCTCGCCGGCCAGGAGCAGAAGGTCAGGGATACCATCAACCGTCGGATCAAGACCGACGAGATGGAAGAATACATCCACGAGGTGTTGCTCCCGATGGAGAAGGTGGTCGAAGTGCGGGGCGGCAAGAAGACCGTCACCAATCGCAAGCTTCACCCGGGCTATGTGTACATCGACATGGCGTTGCTCGATGAGGGCAAGCGTCCGATGGAAAAGCCCTGGTATTTCATCAAAGACATTCAGGGTGTGATCGGTTTCGTGGGCGGCGAACGCCCCATGACGGTCACCGATGATGAGATCGCCACCATCAAGGCGCAGATTTCGGACAGTGAGGACACCGAGCGGCCGAAGGTGAGCTTCGACGTCGGTGAGACCGTCAAGATCAACGACGGACCGTTCCTCAACTTCACCGGTGTCATCGAAGAGTTGGAGCCCGAAAAGGGCAAGCTCAAGGTCACCGTGGACATCTTCGGGCGCAAAACGCCCGTCGAACTCGAATACTGGCAGGTCGAGAAGTCGTGATGCCTCTCAAGCGACGTCGTACACCGCCGCAAACCAACTGGATAGAACATGGCAAAGAAAGTCACAGGCATCGTTAAGCTGCAAATCCCCGGCGGTCAGGCCAATCCGGCCCCTCCCGTGGGTCCTGCACTGGGTTCGCAGGGCATCAACATCATGGGCTTCTGCAAGGAGTTCAACGCGGCCACCAAGGACCGCGCCGGCTTGGTGATCCCGGTGATCATCACCGTGTACCAGGACAAGTCCTTCACCTTCATCCTGAAGTCCCCTCCGGCTTCCGTGCTGCTCAAGAAGGCGGCCGGCATCGCCTCGGGATCCAAGGTTCCCAACAAGGAAAAGGTCGGCAAGGTGACCCGCAAGCAGGTTCTTGAAATCATCAAGGCCAAGGGCAACGACATGAACTGCAACAGCGAAGAAGCGGCTTTCCGCACCATCGCTGGCACCGCCCGCAACATGGGCATCGAAATCGTCGGCTGAACCCCGACGGGCCGCTCAGCGGTCTCCAGTTCAACGACAACGCCGTCCTCGAAGAGGACGGCGTTGTTGCGTTCTGGCCTCTAAATTCAGACCTGATTCCACCAGCCGCGAACTCGACCAATCCGGAGCCTCTTCGAGTCGCTCATCCCAGTGTCGGATTGTCGCCCGAGAAGCGGTCTTCCGTCCACGGGTCGGCGGTGTTCGAGTAACCGCGCAGTTCCCAGAAGCCGAGGATATCGCGGTCCATGAAGGTGATCTCCCGAACCCACTTGGCGCCCTTCCAAGCGTAGCGTTTGGGCACGATGACCCTGGCCGGGCCTCCGTGCTCGACGCTCAGGGGTTGCCCGTTCCACTGATGGGCGATGAGCACATCGTCGTCCATGCAGGCCTCGATCGGATTGTTGGTCGAATACCCATCGTAGCTCTTGAAGAAGACGTGGGAGGCGCTGGCCTTGGGGCGGACCAGATCGGCCAGCGTGAAGAAGGCCACACCCTGCCAAACCATGTCGTATTGGCTCCAGGTGGTGACGCAGTGGAAGTCGCTGGTGTCGGTGAACTGGGGCAAGGCCATGAAGGCCGTCCAATCGAGCGTGATCGGATTCTCGACGTGCCCGCCGATCTTGAGCTGCCATCGATCGAGGGGCACCTCGGGTTTGACCCCGAGATCCAGCACCGGAAAGTTGTGCACCTGCCGCTGTCCCGGCGGCAGGCGATCCTGCGAGCGGACCTCGGGCTTCGCAGCCCCGGTCATCTTTCGGGCCCACCGTTCCTTGGCGGCGATGTACGCTTCCTTCATGGGCCTGATTCTCGCCCCGGAACCGGAATGATCAACCGCGGCTTTCCGAGCGCGGCCGTCTGGTTATCATCGGCCGGGTAGAACCTTGAAACGCTGGGGATCCATTCTGTTGTTGTTGATCGGTGCCGTGGGCCTCGTGTGGTACTGGATCGCGCGGTATGAGGATCGCTTCGATCCGCAAATCCGGGTGGCCGCCCAACGCTACCGGTTGCCTCCCTCCTTGGTGAAGGCCGTCGTCTGGAAGGAAAGCCGCTTCGATCCGTCCGTCCGGGGACGGGCCGGCGAGATCGGTCTCATGCAGGTCACCGCCGTGGCCGCGCAGGAATGGGCCGACGCGCTCAAGCTCACCCGCTATCACCACGAGCAGATCCTCGACCCGTCCACCAATCTGCAGGCCGGCTCCTTCTACCTCGCCAAAGTGCTCCAGCGGTATGCCGCCACGGACAACCCGATGGCGTATGCGCTGGCCGACTACAATGCCGGACGCCGCAACGTGCTCCGGTGGATGGCTTCGACCAATGCACCGCAAGCCCGCACCAACAGCGCCCAGTTCCTCGCGGTGATGACCTTCCCGGGCACGCGGCAGTATGTGGAGCAGATCCTCGAGCGCCGCCGCCGCTACGAATCGCAATTCACGGCCGGTCGCTGACCGAGGGGTTCCGGGAACAGGACGGCCCAGGGCAGGTGACGCCCATCGGGCGGGTGCGCGTCCGTGCCGAACCGGAGCGACCAGCGGTCATAGGCCGGGCCCGGATCCGTGAGAGGTTCATTCATCCACCGGCACACCTCACCCACCTCGGTCTCCAAGCGGGAGGCGTCCGGGAAATCCAGGTAGTAGGCCGTGTCCACCCCCAGGCGTCGGGCCCAATGCGCACCGTCGCTCCGGTGTTGGCGGGACGCCCATTGGACGAGGCAGGTGCGGGCCAATTGACGGAGGAACCAGGCGTCGATGAGGTCGAATTCCCCGTCGGGCCGAGAGCGTTGCTGCATCCCGATGACCGTGAGTTTCTGAGCGAAGGTGAAGGTGCAACACCCGCAGCCCTGGAGTGAGCGGAAGGTGTCCAGAAGGGCCATCTCGCCGCCGGTGTGCTGACCGCCCGCGGTGGCGAAGGCCGTCGCCAGCGTGCCCCAGAGTTGGAGACCGCGGGTCTGTTCGAAAAATTTGCGCAGGAACCACGGCGAACCCTGACCATAGACCGGCGTGGCCACCACCACGCCATCGGCCCCGTCCAAGAGGGCCTGCACCTTGGAGGGCTGATCCAGCGCGGGCAGAGCCCACACCCGCTCGCACACCAGATCGGGGAAGGGCGTCGGCGTGGCGTTCTGGAGGAACCACGCGAATCCCAGAGCGGCCCGGTGACTGTCGTGGCGATCGGTCGCCGTCCCGGGCGAGAACTGCAGGAGGCGCACGATCATGGCTGCAGATCGAACACCGCGATGTCCGCCACCGTGAGCGGTCGCCGGGTCGTCGGCAGGCCATTGAACTCGGCCACGGCCTGGGCCCAGGTCTCCCGCTTCATCCGACCGAGGCTTCCCGGCCCGCCTTCTCGTGTGAGCATGGGAACCAGTGCTTCGATGGTGCCGCGCTGATGGCGACGATCGGTCCCGGGCACCGTGGCCGCCACCCGGCCGGCGATGGCCTCGGCCTCGCCCGGAGCCTCCGCCCAGCCTCGTCGGGAGACCTCCAGAAATCGGCGCAAGAGCGGTGCGTCGTCCTTGAGGAAGGCCTCGCTGGTGAAATAGACCTGACCGTAGGCGGCATACCCGTGGTCATGCAGGTGGAGGATCTCGATGTCATGGCCGGCCTGCCGCAACGCGACGCCCTCATCGATGGAATAGCCCTGCACGGCCGCGTACCGCCCGTTGAGCAGCGGAGTCAGATCATATCCGACCACCTCCACGTCGACCCGCTTGCGATCGATGCCGGCCCGGTGGAGCACATAGTTGACCGCTTCGTTCCCGTCGGCATGCACGCCGATGCGCTTGCCGACGAGGTCTTTCACCGAACGGATGCCCGCGGATTTGAGGCTGATCAGGCAGATGGGGGTCCCCTGCAGCATGGTGCCGATGGCCCGGATGGGATCGCCCGAGGCACGGGCCTGCAGCAGCACGCCGCTCTCGGCGCTGCCGATCCACCTCGGGTGATGCACCACATTGCTCACCACACCCTCGTCGGCGGGGATGGGCCGCAGGGTCAGATCGAGTCCCGCCTCGCGGTACCAGCCGCGCTCGCGGGCCAGAAGCAGTCCGGCGAACTGGGCGGTGGGTTTCCAATCGAGCTGGAACGTGATGGCGACCGGCTCGGCGGCACGGAGCCGCAGGGCGGCGGTGATCAGGCACAGGGACAGGCCCAGCGACAGGCTGAGGCACCGGGACAACCAGAGGTGTTTCATCGAGAGGAGAGCTTTGGGATTGCGGGGTTCGGGAACGGGGCTGGGCAACGGGCTTCAGGGTTTGAAGGACGGTGTCGGGGTCTTGTGGTTCAGTCGGCATCGGTCTTCATGGCCGACTCGTGCCAGTGCCTCAACAGGAGCCATTCCAGGCCGGTGACCGTGAAGAAGAAGAGGAACCCCAGGAAACTGGCCGTCAGCACGAGAGCGAAGAGGTAGTCGGTCTGGAGCTGGCTGTTGGCGTAGGTGATGGAATAGCCGAGGCCCCCCTCGCCCACGGCGTTCGAACTGGCGAAGAGTTCGCCCGTGACGGCACCGATCACCGAGATGCCCGCCGAGATGCGCAGGCCGACGAACAGGTGGGGCAGCGCATGGGGCAACCTCAGCTTCAACAATTGCCGGGAGCGGGATGCGTTGGACATCACGAACAGGTCGATGAGGTTTCGGGGAACGCTGATGAGTCCCTGGGTGGTATTGGCGATGATGGGGAAGAGGCAGATGACAAAGGCCACCAGCATCACGCTGCGCAGGCCCGATCCGAACCACATCAGGATGAGTGGCGCGATCGCGACGATCGGGACGGTCTGGAGCAGGATGGTGTAGGGATAGAAGGACCGCCGGATGAGCGGACTCTGGGCGAAGAACAGTGCGATGAGGACTCCGGCGACGATGCTCAGCAGATAGCCGCCACCGGCCTCGAGGGCGGTGATGCGAAAGGCGTTCCACAGGTTCTCGTGACGCTCGACGATCACGCGGACGACCGCCGAGGGCGGTGGCAGCACATAGGCCGGGATGGAGAATCCCCGGCAGCTCCAATGCCAGGCCGAGATCACCGCCACGAACACGGCCAACGGCCAGGCGGCTTGGATGAGAAGCTTCTTCATGGGTGTCCGGTGTTCGATGGGTTCTGGACCGCGCGCAGGGCCCCGCTCACCTCGCCGACCAGGCGCAGGAACTCCGGAGCGCTGCGCAACTCGGCCGTCCGCGGGAACGCGAAGAGCACGGGAATCTCGCGGGCGATGCGCCCCGGTTTGGCCTGCAGCACGAGGATGCGCGTGGAGAGGAACACGGCCTCGGCCACGCTGTGGGTCACGAAGAACGTGGTGAACCGGTCGTTCTCCCGCAGACGCAACACCTCTTCGTTCAGGAAATCCCGGGTCATCTCATCGAGAGCGCCGAAGGGTTCGTCCATGAGCAGGATCTTGGGCCGCGTCGCCAGGGCGCGGGCGATGGAGACCCGCATGCGCATGCCGCCGCTCAGTTGGCGCGGATACAGGTCAGCCACATCGGACAGGCCGACGAGCTCCAGCAGCGTGGACGCGGTGGTCCGCCGCTGCGATGCGATGGTCTTGCCCTCCAGTTCGAGGCCCAACTCGACATTGGAGCGGACGGTCCGCCAGGGGAGCAGCGTGGCGTCCTGGAAGATGAACGACATGATCTCGCGGGCCGCCTCGGGCGACATGCCGTCGAGCGTCACCGCACCGGTACTCAGCGGGGACAGGCCGGCCAAAAGGCGGAGCAGCGTCGATTTGCCGCAGCCGCTCGGACCGATGAGCGAGATGAACTCGCCCCGGTCGGCCGTGAGCGTGACGCCCTCGAGGACCGTCACTCCGTTGGACCAACGCTTGGTGACCTCGTCCAGGCGGATGAAGGGCGGTTGAGGGGTGGCGGGCGGGGTCATGTCAGGCCGTCGGATGCGAGGTCGGTGCCGGGCTCTCGGGCTGGATCCGCAATGGCAGCAGCAGCACCGACGGATGTTCCGCCTCGTGCAGCACCTGCTGTTGGTTCTGGAGCCAATCCCAGGAATCGGCGGCCTCCGGCGATACCGTCGAGCCCGGGTTCCGGTCGTAGAGGGGAAAGGCGCTCCCGCTCACGACCAGGCGGATGCGGTCTCCGGCCGCGAAGACGCAGTGGGTGGGTTCCAGATCGAATTCCCAGCATTGGACCCGGTCGGCCACCAACCCGCCCGGACCGAAGAGCCAGCTGCCGCGGGCGATGCCCAGACAGACGTTGTACGATCGGCCATCCGGGAGCACCCGGACCAGCTTGGCCACCAGATCGGCCGAATCGGTCCGGCTGGTGGCGTACAGGCGGACCCGGGGTCGACCGACGACGGTCACCGGCCCGGTGAGCACCGGGCCCGTGTACACCAGGACGTGGTTCATCGAGTCCTGACGATTCTGAAGGTAGGCTCCCGGCGCCGCTCCGGGCCCCGGTGCCGGGACGGGCACCTCGGGCTCATGAACGAATCCGTCGCGGGGGCGGGGTGTCGACGGGGCGATCGCCGAGAGGCGTCCGTCGCCCTGGAGGGCATTGGCGCATCCGTCCGAATCGAGGAACCACGGCTGGGCCGAGGCGATGTGTTCGGCCGGTCCGGGCCAATGGTCCATGCGATGCCAGCGGTTCTCACCGAGGGCGAAGGAGCGCACGGGCGGCTCGCCGGCGAACTCGCCCGAATCGCGCAGCCAGTGATTGAACCAGCGCAGCAACAGACGGTCGGTGTCGAGCACCGCATCCGGCCCATGATCGACCTCGCCGGAACTGCGACTCCAGGGGATGTGCTGCCAGGGGCCGGCCACCAGGTATTGCGGGGCGTCGGATTCCTGGCGGAGGCGTTGGTAGAGCTGTTCGCTCCCGTCGAGGTAGGTGTCGAACCAGCCCCACAGGTGGAGGGTCGGGATCCGGATCCGATCCATCCGCGTGCTCACATCGTGCCGGGCCCACCATGCTCCGGCTTCTCGGTGGGTCGTCCAATCCAGGTGGTAGGTGGGCAGCCCCCGGGCGGTGAGGCAAGTGATGCGCGAATACGGTGTGCTGGCCCAAAGCGACGGAAGCCGGGTGGCCGCTTCCTCGAGTTGGCGACTGGCCGCTTTCAGTCGCCGTTTGCGGGCATCGCCGCGGAGCATCTGCAGCGCCCAGCCGACACCGGAGGCCAGGCGGTAGGCCCCTTGGTGGTAGAACCATCCGGAGAACAAATCGCCCGCGGTCTGGGCCGGGGCGATGCACCGCAGCGCCGCGGGCTGCTCGGCCGCCGCCAGCAGTTGGGTGAGTCCCTGGTAGCTGAAGCCGTACATGCCGATCCGCCCAGTGCACTCCGGGCGACCGGCCAACCATTCGATCGTGGCGGCCCCATCGGGCCCTTCATGGCGGAACGGGTAGAACTCACCGGTGCTGTCGCCGCGGCCCCGCACATCCTGGATGACCACGTTGTAGCCCTGGGCGGCGAACCACGCCGGCTGGGCATAGACCACTGTGCTGGCCACGCATCGGCCATACGGTTGGCGCATCAGCAGCGTCGGGGCCGGGCCGGGCTCCGGCGGGTAGTAGTGGTCGGACACCAGCACGGTTCCGTCGCGCAGCCGCAATCGCACGCCCCGTTCGACGGTGACACCCGAACCCACTTCGATCCGCTCCGGAACCGGACGGGTACGGGCGGATTTTCTGGCGACAGGCTTGAGGGGACGCTTGGCCACGGTCGTGCCTCAACGGTCCAGGATCTCCCGGAACTCGTGCATTTCGATGAGGGCCCGGGCGATGCGGTCGCTCATGGCGTCGCACCACCGCCAGCCGTTCTCGGCCGTGGCCGGGGCGGGGTCGCCCATCACGCCACTCGGGGCGATGTCGCGGGTGAGCCACGAGAAGGTCGCGCTGGCGAACTCGGGCTTCAGCAGTCCGGGATCCCCCACACGGGCGATGTAGTTGGAGGTGTAGTGATCGGTGTGGACCAACTCCGGCGTCCCCGCCAGCAGCAGTGCGGTTTCGACTTCGCCGGCGTGGAAGCCATAGGCCGCCTCCTGGGCGCTCACCCCTTCGGCGGGTCCGCCACCGTACAGGCAGAAGGTGCGCAGGCCGAGTTCGTCACGCAGGTCCCGGGCCATGACATCGATCAGCGAATGGTTCCCGCCGTGGCTGTTGAAGAACACCAGGCGTTGGAAGCCGGCGGCCTGGATGCTGCGGCCGAGGTCGCGCAGCACGGCGATGAAGGTGTCGCGGTGCAGACTGAGAGTCCCCGGATACCCCACATGCTCGTTGCTCTTGCCGTAGTGCACCGGGGCCAGTGCGAACACCGGGAGTTCCTTCGGCAGTTTCTGGAGGGCATGCCCGAGCAACAGGTTGTTGATCAGAGTGTCGGTGGCCAAGGGCAGGTGGTGCCCATGCTGCTCGATGGCCGCGGTGGGCAACACGAGGAGCGTGCGGTCACGCGGCAGCGCATCGACCTGCTTCCAGGTCAGGTAGGGCAGGAATCGTTCCGGCGGGATCCAGGTCTTCACGGGGTGCTTGGAGTGGGCGTCTGGGACACGGAGGAGAATGCGATGAGGCCGGGGATCGTGGGGGTCAGGCGGGTACGGTCTGCGAGCGGACCCGGGGGAGGCGCTCGCCCGTGGCCTCCGCCGGTGCGGGGGCGGGAATCGGTTCGGGAGTGAAGTCCCGCATCTTGCCCGGGTTGAGGAGCCCGCGCGGATCGTAGAGTTCCTTGGCCCGGCGTTTGGCATCGTCGGGCCGCCAGCGCCCGGAGGCCTCGAGGAAATTCACATGGGGGTTGGCCACCGAGACTCCGATGGATCCGCAGAACTCGATCATGGCCTGGAGGCGCTCGTCATCGGTGTAGCGGACCACCGGAATCGCCCCGGGCGTGATCACGCCTCCCGAGCGCACGAACTCGATGTGCAGCAGGAAGTCGGCTCCGAAACGCGACTTCAGGGCCCGGAACTGGCTCCGCGCCTCGGTCGCCGAGAACCCGCACTGCAGGTAGGTGAGCGACGGGTCCTGCTTGAGAGCCCAGAGCGTGGTGTGGTTCCAGGTGTAGTCGCTGAGCTGGGCGCCCCGGCGGGGTTCCGAGAAGGGCGCGATGAAGCATGGGTTGCCGCCGGCATTGCGCGCCGCGTCGGCCAGGCGCTGCAGTTGATCGTCGGCCACTTCGAAGAAGCAGAGCGCCTTGCCCTCGGGGATCCATTTCTGGAGAGGCGTGAAGGCTCCCGGGATCGGCCATTCGAAGACGGTGGCGAGGCGTTTGCGGAAGGAATCGTTCCGCGAGATGGCCTCCGCGAAGTCGAAGGCCCCGGCGAAGTCGTCGAAGGCCACGGCCAATTGCCCCCAGTCGGTTTTCGGGGCCAGACGCAACTCGACCTCGATGATGATGCCGTTGGTCCCCCAGGCGTGCAGCACCTGGAAGATCTCGGGGCCGCTGAGCCGGACTTCGCGCGGTTGCGCCTCCAGCGACAGCACGGTGAGCGAATGCACGGTGCCGTTCTCCCGCAGGGCTCCCCACTGGATGCTCCCGATGCCGCCCGAACCGCCCGCGCAGAACCCGGCCACGCTGGCCTTCACGTAGGTGCTGGGGTAGCAGCGCAACTCCCAGCCCGACTGCCGCGCGACCCGCTCGATCGCCCCCAGCCGTGCCGCCGGATCACAGGTCACGATGCCGTCGGGACCGATGGAGTGGATCGTATCGAGGGCGGCCAGATCCATGACCATGCCGCCGTGGGTGGGGATGCATTGGCCGTAGTTGCCGGTGCCCGCGCCGCGCAGGGTGAGTGGAATCCGACGCTGATGGGTGAAGCTCACGAGGGCCACGACCTCGGCCCGTGAGTGGGGTTGCACGACGACCTCGGCCAGCTTGTCCGAAAGCTCCCGCTTCAGGACGGGCGAGTACCAGTAGAAGTCGCGGCTGAGCGATTCGAGCCGTTCCGGCGTGGTGACGATGCGGTCGGGAGGCAGCAGTTGGGCCAGGGCGTTGAAATCGGCGGTGGTCATTCAGGAGAGGCGTTGGGGACGGTTGGAGATCCAGAATCGTGGGAGCGCTGAGGGTTCGAAAGGGTTGGGCTTCACCGTTTCGAGACCGGTGGCGTCGGCCGGTGGCGTCGCGATTTGCGCCACAGGGCCATGGCGGCAACCATGCGGGGGTCTTCGAAGAGGGCGACACAGCTGGCCCGGGCCACCGGCCCCACCACGAGGCACTCCATGTCGGAGCGCTCCTGGAGTTGCCGGGCCGAGACATGGATCTGGGCGCAGTGCCGGGAGGCGTCGGCGATGGTCGCCCCGAACACCACCCGATCCACGCCGGCCCACAGGGCCATGGCCATGCACATCGGGCAGGGTTCACAGGTGGTGTAGAGGGTGTGCCCGGCGAGGCTGGGTTTCTTGAGGCGTTTGCAGGCCGCACGCATGGCCCGGACCTCGGCATGGCTGGAGGGATCGTTCTCGCGGCGCACGGCATTGAGCCGCCGCAAGACCAGACGACCGGTGTCGGTCTCGACCACCGACGACCCGAAGGGCGACTGGGCCTCGGTTCCCAGGCGGGCTCGGGTGAATTCGATGAGGGACTGCATCCGGGACAGATCCGCCTCGGTGGGCTTTCGGTGGTTTGGGGCCATCGCGTCTTGGGTCAAGCACACGGTGTTCCACTCGCTGGCCGGCGGGCCCACTGTTCGAAAACAGCCCGCACCGCGCCCCTGGAAGCGATCCCGGCACGGGAATCGGCCGTTGTGGAAGTCTTGTCCGTGCGCAGTGTGGACAAATCAGAACAGGGCTTCGGGCCGCCCTGGTTTCGAGTCGGTGCCTCCTCGATTGAAATCGGTTCATGGACCGGTATTGAACCCAGTCAGCGCATTCATTCGATCGCGTCACCAGGTGTGCTTCGGGTCAACCGATTTGCCCATTAAACCCAGAAAAACCGAGTGATCCGGGCGATCCCGCCTTTCGGGAAAGGGGCTCCGTGGTCCACCGCGACCCAGTATCGAAAACACGATTTCCAAGACTGGCATGAGGTATGCGGTTCAGCGTTCGCAGCGTCTGACCCGCGCTGCACCCAAACAACCCAACTGATCCTCCGTACCCATCCCTCAATGAAACCCTCCCTTTGGTTGCCGATCCGCATCGGATCGCTCGCCACACTGGCTCTGGCCTCGGGCGGACCCGCCTGGGCGCAAAGTGCCGGATCCACCAACGTGCTCGACAAGGTCGTTGTCGAGGGCCTGTCCCTGGAAGAGACCGTGTTGCCGACCGCGCGTCCGGTCGAGTCGGTCATGGGCGACGACCGGAGCATCCTCGAGACGCCGCGTTCGGTCTCGCTGGTGACCAAGGCGCAGATGGAAGCCCGGGCGATCTCGCGCGCCACCGATTTCAACCAGTACTCCCCGGGCGTCTACACTCCGTCGCGCTACGGCTTGGCCAACGTGCCGGTCATCCGCGGTGACCTTTCGGAAATCTACCAGAACGGTCAGCGCACGATCTACAGCCGCAACTCCATGCTCGCGAGCTTCAATGGCGTGGAGGCCATGGACATCGTCAAGGGACCCGGTTCGGCCGTGTACGGCCCGCAAGGGCAGGGCCCCGGTGGCTATGTGAACTTCGTCTCCAAGCTCCCCTACTTCGACGGTTTCCATGGAGAGGTGCTCAGTCGCTGGGGTACCTATGTCCCCGGAGGCCAGAGCTACTTCAACCCGGAGTGGGGGATCGATTTCGGCGGGCCCATCAACGACAAGCTCGCCTTCCGGGTCAGCTACCTGGGTCGTGAGGCCGACGGCTACTACCGGCACGTGACCGACAACACCCAGGACATTTTCACGGCGCTGACCTGGAAGGCCAATGAGAAGCTGACCGTCGACTGGAATTCGCAGTTCTACACCTCCCGTTTCAACGAGGTCATCGGTATCAATCGCGTCACCCAGGAGTTGATCGACGATTGGGTGTACATCGCCGGCCCGGTGCTGCCCAACAACCGCTTCGGTGATCCGCTCACATCCATCGGGAATTTTGGTCAGAACGCCAATTTCGCGCTGCTCAACACCAACCTCGCCACGCGGGTGAAAGTCTATCCGTGGCAGACCATCAACGCGCCCTTCGACAGCGCGGCGGGCCAGAAGTTCTCTTCGCAACTCATCGCCAATTACCAGATCAACGACTTCGGCAAGATCGTCAACCGCACCTACGGCGAGACCATGGAGACCCGCAAGGCCTCCGGCTACGGCTACACCGAGTGGGTGCCGGAGAACTGGATGGCCAACAACCGATCCGAGCTCCACTACGAGATCACGCCGGCGGTGGCCAATTACGAGTTGCCCATCAAGACCATCAGCGGCGTGGACCTGCGCTACCAGTCGCTGGTGTCCTATCAGGACTTCTCGGTGGAGCCGTTCTTCCTCTATGATGTCACCCAACCGTCCTCCACCTTCCGGCTGCCGCCCACTCCTCTGGTAACGACCTATGGTGGCAGCTCGTTGCTGGTGCCGGGTGCCCCGGGCTACGGCTCCAACGGATTCGGTTCGGGTGACCAGAATTCCGAGATCGCCCAGAGCGGCTTCTTCACTCAGTGGGACATGAAGCTGCACGAGAAGTTCTCCATCATCGCCGGCGGTCGTGGCGATCTCATCGGGGCCCAGGCCAAGAGTCCGGAGTACGTCGGCAAGGCGGCCGGTTCGAACTACAACGTCTCCACCGACGTCTTCAACACGTCGGTCTTCGTGAGCGGCATCTACAAATGGACGCCGGTGCTCACGAGCTACGCCACCTACAACGTGGTCAATGCCATCCAGGGCAGTGCGAATTTCGGCGGTGTGAACGCCACCGGCAACACCCAGGCTTCACTGGAGAAGTCGCTCTCGACCGAGAGCGAACTGGTCGAGTTTGGTTCCAAGGCCAGCCTTTTGGACAACAAGGTGTTCCTGAGCGGATCGGTCTTTCAGCAGACCCGTCAAGCGCCTCAGCTCGTCGGCAACCCGATCGGCATCGAGACCATGGGCTTGGAGTTGGAGTCCTTCTACCAACCGGACCGCAACTTCAACGCCAGCGCCAACTTCACCTACCAGAACGCGGAGCAGGACGATTTCGGCTACCAGCAGACCTACAACTACCGCGATGGTTACCCCGTCGGATTCCTGGTCGACGGCGTCTCCGGTACCGGTGGTGGTGCACCGAACTACAACAGCCGTGGACCCAATACGCCCGCCCGCTCCTTCGGCAAGACGCGTGCCGCCAGCGTGCCGCAGGTGATGTTCAATTCCTACCTCACCTATCAGTTCGACAATGGGTTTGGTGCCAGCTTCGGACCGCAAGTCACCGGTGAGCAGTGGCAGAACCAGGAGGGCTCGCTGCGGATCCCGATGCAGTACGTCATCAACGCCTTCGTTTTCTACCGCCAGCCGAAGTGGGACGTGCAAATCAACTTCTTCAACATTACCGACGAACGGAACTGGACCTCCATCGATCCGAGTTTCGCCGGCAATGACGTGATTTATCCGGAACAACCGTTCCGGATCAGTGGTCAGGTCCGTTTCCGGTTCTGATCATTTCCTGAGTGCGCGGGCCCCCGGCTGTGGTGTGTGCGGCCGGGGGTCTTTTTCAATCCGAACCCATGAAAACCATGCATGATTCCTCCGGAGTACCCGGCTTTTTCCGCGGGTTGTGTCTCCGGATCTTCGCGGGCCTCCTGATCCTGGCGGGGGCGGGGTGTTCACCCACCGACACGGGCTCATCAAGCTCGGCGACGGCGACGGTAAGCGCCTCGGGGCCGGCCCTCCACTTCATCCACGATTGGATCCCCGAACCCGAGCATGGGGGTTACTATGCCGCAGACCGTCTGGGCCTGTGGAAGGCCGAGGGGGTGACCGTGCACGTGCTGGTCGGGGGGCCCAATTCCGAGATCGAGAAGCGGGTGGCGCTCGACCCGTTCGGCCTGGGGATCGTCCGGGGCGATGCGGTGTTCGTGGCCGTGGAACGGGGGCTGCCCATCATCGCGGTGAACGCGTATTTCCAGCACGATCCGCAGGGCATCATGGTGCGCGAAGACTCCCCGGTGAAGACCTTCGCCGATCTGGAGAATCGGGACATCGCCATGCAGATCGGGGCGACCTGGCTGCAGTACTTGCAGAAGAAGTACGCCTTGAGCCGAGTCCGTGTCCGCCCGGTGACGGGCAACGTGGCCAATTTCGTGAAAGATCCCGATTGGATCACCCAGGCCTACCCGACCAGTGAGCCGTATTACGCACTCAAGGAAGGGGTTCGATCCCGGGTGCTGCAAATCAGCGAGTCGGGGTTCGATCCGTACCGCGTGATCATCGCCAATCGCCAACTCGTCGAGAAGCATCCGGAGTTGGTGGCCAAGTTCAGTCGCGGAGCCTATCGCGGCTGGCAGGAATACTACCGCAACCCCCAGCCCATCCACGATCACCTGCGTTCCATCTCGCCGACCATGGAAGACGGAGGCATGCGCTTCAGCTACGTGACCTTGCGCCAACTCCGGTTGGTGGAGGGCGATCCCGCTCGGGCGGAAGCCATGGGCTCGGTGGCTGTGGAGCGCTGGCGTTCGCTCGGAGTGATTTTGAAGGACCTCGGAGTGATCGCAACGGTGCCGCCGTTGGAGTCGGTGGTGTCGACGGCCTTCACGCCTCAGGCCCTGGGCCTTGATCCGACGTTGCCGCCCGCGTTTTGGACGAATGCGCCCGCGCCCTCACCCAAGCCTTGAACCCGCTGCCTTGAATCCACAGCCATGAACCCGACCTCCCGAACCCTCCTCAAGAATGTCGGTCACTTGGTCACCATGGATGCCGACCGGCGCATCTTGAAGGATGCCTGGTTGCTGGCCGAGAACGGCGTGATCCGATCGATCGGCACCGGGCCGACGCCTCGCGTGGCCAAGGCCACGGTGGTGGACGGCCGGGGCGGCATCGCGTTGCCGGGGCTCATCAACACCCACCACCACATGTTCCAGAATCTGGCGCGGGCCTTCGAGCCCATCGCCAGCCTGCCCCTGTTGCCGTGGCTGGCGGGGCACATGCCGCTGTGGCGTCATTTCAATCCCGATGACCTGCATGTGGCCACCCAGGTGGCCTGCGCCGAACTGATGCTCAGCGGGTGCACCCTGACCAGCGATCACCACTACCTGTTTCCGCGCGACGGGAGCCGGGAGATGCTCGATGCGGGATTCGCCGCGGCGGCCGCCCTGGGGATCCGGTATGTGGGTTGCCGCGGATCGGTGAACCTGCCCAGTGACATCATGCCCGAGTGGGCCTGCCAGGACCTCGATGTGATCCTGGCCGATTGCCAGCGTCTGCACGACCGGTTCCACCAGCGGGGGATCGGAGCGATGTCGCAGGTGGCCTTCGCGCCGTGCACCGTCTTCGGGTGTTCGGGCGAGCATTATCGAGAGTCGGCCCGACTGGGGCGTTCTCTGGGGGCGCGATTGCACACCCACTGCGGTGAGACCATTCCGGAGAATCGGGACGCGGTGAAGGCGCTGGGTTCGCGCCCCTTCCCGTACATGGCCCGCCACGGCTGGGAGGGGGATGATGTCTGGTTGGCCCACGGCATTCATTTCAACGACCGCGAGGTGGCCCGACTCACCCGGACCCGCACCGGCGTGGCGCATTGCCCCTGTTCCAACATGCGCCTCGGTTCGGGCGTCTGCCGGGTGAACGATCTCCGCAGCGGCGGCAGCCCGGTGAGCCTGGGCGTCGACGGTTCGGCCTCGAACGATTCGGGCCATCTTCTCAACGAGGCCCGACTGGCCCTGCTGCTCACCCGGGTGGTGCATGGGGCCGAGGCGATGACGCCCGAGGCCTCCCTCGAAATGGCGACCCTCGACGGTGCGCGGAACCTCGGACGCCTCGCCGATCTCGGATCGCTGGAACCGGGCAAATGCGCCGACGTGGCGGTATTCCCCCATGAGGATCTCTTCAGCAACGGCGCCCACAATCCGGTCCATGGACTGGTGCTCTGCCATGCCCGGCAGGTCGACACGCTGCTCGTCCACGGGCAGGTGCGAGTCCGCGAGGGACAACTCGTGGGTGTCGATCTGCCCAAACTCCTGGCCAAGCACCGTCGAGTGGCCCGTCGCTACCACGATGGCGCGGTCAAATGACTTCCCAAAATCCCCGAATGAAATCCATGCCCGGCCCGATCGCCATCGTCGCCCGTTGGAGTCTCCTGTGGATCGCTCTGGTTTCCGTGGCGGCCGATCGGACACCGGTGCGACTCATCACCGATTGGTATCCCCAACCCGAACACGGCGGTTTCTATCATGCGTTGATCAAGGGCTACTACCGCGAGGCCGGGCTCGACGTGGAGATCCTGCCCGGCGGCCCCAATGCGTTCCCCATCCAGCGCATCGCCACGAAAGCGGCCGAGTTCGGCATGGGCAGCACCGACGATGTGCTCTTGGCCAATGATCGGGGCATCCCGGTGGTGGCGGTCGGGGCCACCCTGCAACACGACCCGCAGGCGATCATGGTGCACGACTCGTCGCCGGTGAAGACCTTCGCCGATCTCGAGGGACGCACAGTGGCCGTGACCCCCGGTACCGCGTGGTTCCCGTATCTGATCCAGCGCTACGGCCTCAAGAAGACCCGCGAGCGGGCCCACAATTTCAGCATCGGCTCCTTCCTGCGGGATCCCGACTACATCCAGATGTGCTTCGTGACCAGCGAGCCGTTCTTCGCCGCCGAGGCGGGCGTGAAGGCCCGCGTGCTGCTCATCAGCGGCAGCGGCTTTGATCCGTACCGGGTCTTCTTCACGCGGCGTGAGTTTCTGACCCAGCATCCCGATCGCGTCCGTGCCTTTGTGACGGCCAGTCTGCGCGGCTGGAAAGGCTACATGGAGGATCCGACCGAGGTGCACGCCGAGATCCGGCGCCGCAATCCCGAACTCACCGTGGCCAAGATGAACTTCAGCCATCAGGCGCTGAAGCAGGGGGCCTTCCTGAATGGCGATCCGGCCAAGGGCGAGGCGGCCGGCCGACTGTCCGAGTCCCGGTGGCGATTCCAGTTCGACACCCTCAAGCAACTCGGCGTCCTGCGCGGACAGTTCGATCCGGCCACCGCGTGGACCGGTCAATACTGCAACGAACCCCAAGCCCCTGCCCCTGCCCGACCATGATTGAACGAGTCTCCAAGATCGCCCTGTTGGCGGCGGTCGCGCTGTTCATGGCGCTGATCGCCTTCAACAACATCACCGACTACGGATCGAACTTCGACTTCGTGCAGCATGTGCTCTCGATGGACACCACGTTTCCCGGCAATCGGTTGAAGTGGCGGGCCATCGCCACCCCGGCGCTGCACCATGCCTTCTACTGGACGATCATCGCCTGGGAGGCGCTGTCGGGATGGGGCATCGCGGCCGGGGCCGTGGCCCTGTGGCGGGTGCGGGCGCGATCGGCGGCCGAGTTCAATGCGGCCAAGTCGCTGGCCGTGGGTGCTTTGACGGCCAATCTGATCCTGTGGTTCACCGCCTTCCTCACCGTGGGGGCCGAATGGTTCGTCATGTGGCAATCCCAGGTGTGGAATGGCCAGATGGCGGCCACGCGCATGTTCACGTGCGTGGGCCTGGTCCTGCTCATCCTCAAGACTCCCGACTCCGATCCGACCACGCCTTCGGACGGTGACCGCCCGGGCCGCTAGGTCGCTCGGGGCCTGGGCTGGCGGAGTCACGCTTCAGGCTTTTGCCCAAGGGGGCTTCGGGCTTTGATGGGTCCCATGACATCGGAGGCGCTCACGGGTCTTTCAGTGCTGGTTCTCGAGGATGAGCCGCTCTGGCGACGCCATCTGGTGGCCAGTCTGGAGCGGTGGGGTGCCGAGGTGAGCGCGGTCGATTCGGTGGCCGGCGCCCGCAAGCTGCTGGCCTCGGCGAATTTCGACTTCGCCCTGATGGACGTGAACCTGCCCGACGGCCTCGGTCCGGACCTGCTGCGTGACAAGTCCGTTCCGCCCCACACGGGCGTGGTCATCATGACGGCCGAAGGCGGGATTTCCGGTGCGGTCGAGGCCATGCGGTTGGGCGCGCTCGACTACCTCGCCAAGCCCTTCGAACCCGAGGCGCTGGCCCTGACCCTGCGGCGGGCGCGCTCGACGCAGGCGGTGCGCCGGGTGGCCGAGCAGCAGCGCTCCGACAGCCCGGGCTATTTCTTCGGCACCGCGCTCGCGGGCCTCAAGACGCAGATCGAGCGCATCCTGGCGGCCGATCGCCGGATGGAGACGCATCTGGCCCCGGTGCTGATCGAAGGCGAGACCGGCACCGGCAAGACCTCGCTGGCCCGGCGGATCCACCGCGAAGGCCCCCGCGCGGACGGTCCGTGGGTGGAGATCAATTGTTCGGCCATTCCCGAGCACCTCGCCGAGTCGGAACTCTTCGGTCACGAGAAGGGGGCCTTCACCGACGCCCGCAGCACCCGTATCGGGCTCTTCGAGGCGGCCCATGGGGGGACCTTGTTCCTCGACGAACTGAGCAGTTTGTCGCTGCCCATCCAGGCCAAGTTGTTGACGGTGCTCGAAGACCACCGGATCCGCCGAGTCGGGGGGTCGAAAGACATCGCCGTGGATGTCCGGGTGATCGCGGCCGCCAATCAGAACCTCCGTACTCTGGTGGCCCAGGGGACCTTCCGCGCCGACCTCCAGCACCGGCTCGATCTGTTCCGGTTGTCGATCCCGCCGTTACGCGACCGGGGAGCCGATCTGTTGGCGTTGGCCGACGCGCTCATGGTCGGCATCGCCGCGCGTCACCGGTTGCCCGTCCGGGCCGTCTCGGAGACCGGGCGGCGCCGCCTGCTGGGTTATGGATGGCCCGGGAACGTCCGGGAACTGGCCCATGAACTGGAGCGGGCCCTGGTCTTCGAAGACGGTGACGCCCTGAACTTCGATTCCCTGTTGGGGGCCGGTGGAGGCGCTTCCGAGACAGCCCCGGTGTCGCCCGGTGTCTCATCGGTCCTGGTCGCCGGCGCCCCGGGCACTCCGGACTCGTGGTGGAACGAGGCGTTCCGGTTCCCCGAGCAGGGCTTCGACCTCGAGGCCGCCATCCTCCACCTCATCCGAAAGGCCCTCGAACAATCGGGCGGGAACGTGTCGGCGGCGGCCCGTCGGTTGGGCGTGTCGCGCGACTACCTCCGCTACCGACTGGGCCCCAAGGGCGATCAATGAGGCCGGCCCGAGCCGTGGATCACGGCTCGACGGTCTGCAGGAATTTGAACTTCCCGTCCTCGACCGTGATGATCACCGCCGCTTTGGGCGCATTGCGCTGGGCATCCATGCGGGTGCGGCCGCTGGCGGCCACCAGGTCGGTGGTGACCAACGCCGCCTTGATCTTGGCCGGTTCGGCCGAGCCGGCCCGACGGATGGCGTCGGCCAGCACCTTCGCCGAGTCGTAGCCCAGGGCCGCCATCGCATCGGGAGTCTTGCCGTTGTAGCGCGCCTTGTAAGCCGCCACGAACAGCTTGGCTTCCGGGGTGTCTTGGATGGGCGAGAAGTGCGTGGAGTAGTAGGTGTTCTTGAGGGCCTCGCCGCCGGCGATCTGGATGAGCTCCGGAGCCTCCCAGCCGTCGCCGCCGAACAGCGGCACGGTGATGCCCAGCTCGCGGGCCTGCTTCACGATCAGCCCGACCTCGTTGTAGTAGCCCGGCACGCAGATGCCCTCGGGATTGGCCGCCTTGATGGCCGTCAGCTGCGCTTTGAAGTCCTTGTCTTTCGACGAGTACTTCTGCTGCACCACGATCTGGCCGCCCGCCGCGGTGAAGGCGTCGCTGAAGTATTGCCGCAACCCGTCGCCGTAGGCCGAAGACACATCCGAGAACACGGCCACTCGGGACAGCTTGAGCGACTTGCGCGCAAACTCCGCGATGAGGCGGCCCTGGAACGGATCGGTGAAGCAGACGCGGAAGACACAGTCACCCACTTCGGTGACCTTGGGATTGGTCGATGACGGCGAGATCATGGGGATGCCCGCGGCCTGACACACCGGACCCGCCTCGAGCGACCGTCCGGAAGCCACCTCGCCCAGCACCGCCACCACCTTGTCGCGGCTGATGAACTTTTTGACGATGGTCACCGACTCGCCAGCCGTGGAGCGGTTGTCTTCGTGCAGCAACTGCAGCTGCTTGCCGAGCACCCCACCGGCCTTGTTGATCTCCTCGATGGCCAGAGCGGTGCCCTCGTGCGAGGACACGCCGAAAGTGGCCTCCGTGCCGGTGAGGGAACAGAACTCACCCACCTTGATGGTGTCGCCCGCGGCGGCTCCAGCGGCCCCGCCCTCCGACGGTTTGCAACCGGTCCACGGCAGGACCGTGGTGGCGGCGGCAGCGGCGGCGACGGTGGCGAGGAAGGCGCGGCGGGGTTGGGCGGGGTTCATGATCGGGTGAGTCCGGGGCTCGTTCTGGTCCGAGGCTAGAAACGGGACCGCCGGCTTTCAATCGAGGATTCGATGCCGACCGGGATCCGATCGGTTCGTGGAATCCGAAGGGTTCCGATGGCCATTCCCGCATCCCGTCGGAATTGATTGTGCGGCCCGTTCTGGTGGAAGCTGTCCCCGCCGCGGGAGTCGTTCCCGGGGCGACACGCGACCACCATGAAGCCGAAATTGCCCACCTCTCAAGACGCCCTGTTGTTCACGCCCGGACCGTTGACCACCTCGCTGGCGGTCAAGCAGGCCATGCTTCATGACGCGGGTTCCTGGCACTGGGAGTTCAACGCGCTCGTGGCCGAGGTGCGGCAGGCCATTCTCGCGCTCGGCGGGGTGTCGCGCGAGACCGGCTGGGAAGCCATTCTGATGCAGGGCAGCGGCACCTTCGGCGTCGAGGCGGTCTTCCAGACGGCCATCCCGCCCGAAGGCAAGGTGGCGGTGCTGTCCAACGGCGCCTACGGCGAGCGCATGATCCTCATGCTCCAGCACGCCCGGATCGCCCACACGATTCTGCGCACGGCCGAGGACACCCCGCCGACCGCGGAGGCGTTGGATGCGCTGTTGGCCTCCGATCCGGCCATCACCCATGTGGCGGCGGTGCATTGCGAAACGACCACCGGCATCCTCAACCCCATCGAGGCGTTGGGCCCCGTGGTCCGCCGTCACGGCAAGGTCTACATCGTCGATGCCATGAGCAGCTTCGGCGGCTATCCCATCGACTTGGAGGCCGCCTGCATCGACTTCATCATCTCCTCGGCCAACAAGTGCGTGGAAAGCGTGCCGGGCTTCAGCTTCGTGCTCGGCCGCCGCAAGGTCCTGCTGGCCACCGAAGGCTGGGCGCGCAGTCTGAGCCTGAACCTGCTCGATCAACTCAAGGGCTTCGAGAAGAACGGCCAATTCCGCTACACGCCGCCCACCCACAGCATCCTCGCCTTCGCCCAGGCGCTGAAGGAACTGGAACTCGAAGGCGGCATCGCCGCCCGCGCCGCGCGGTATCAGGCCAACAACGCCGCCCTCATTGCGGCCATGCGTTCCATCGGCCTCCAGTCGTATCTGCCGCCGGGCGTGCAGAGCCACATCATCACCAGCTTCGTGTACCCCAAGGATTCGGCCTTCGTCTGGACCGAGTTCTACCGCCGCGTGGCCGAGAAAGGCTTCCTGCTTTATCCGGGCAAGATCAGCCAGGCCGACACCTTCCGCATCGGCAACATCGGCCGCCTCTTCGAGAAGGACATGCGTGCCGTGGTCAACGCCATCGCCGAGACCCTCCGCGAAATGGGCGTCCAGGCGGCCTAGGCCGACTCGGTGGAGACGGACGGGTGTGATGTCACCCTTGGGGGCTCGATCCCTACCCATTCCCTTGAATCAGGGGTATCCCGTGGAAAATCGACTCCGTTTTGGATCCGATTACCTGATTTTATTTTGATTGCCAACGGCTAGAGGGATTCGTTGCCTTCAGAGCCATTAAGCCTCCGCCTCAACCCCTCTGGTTCAGTATTCCGCTGCTGGCAGCCTTTTGGGTTTTGCTTCTGTGGGATCTACTGGCCGCTGTGCCGCTTGTTCCCGAGTGGCGTGCCCTGCGCACGGAGATTGAAGCGGTCTTTCAGAATCCCAACGGGCATTGGCAGGTTGTCAGCGCATTGGCATTGAATGCCGTTCTCTGGGCGGGGGTGCCGGTGTTCCTGAATGGGCGACGGACAGCCCAGCGACCGAGTGTCAGCGACTGGGCGTTGTTCGGATTCCTGGGCCTGACCGTGGCGCACTACGCCTGCCGCTACTCCACCGCCGCCGGCTCTACGGAACCGTTGCTCATTCTCGCTGGCATCTGGGTCGCCAGCGTTTGGCGTGTTGTGGGATCTCTGCAGCCACCGCGCCGTTTTTGGCCAGTGTTCTGGGTCGGAGTCTTTGGACTCGCGGTGATCAGCCTATGGCATTGGCCCGTGTTCCGCGTCTATCATTACCGGGAGGCGCGCCGAGCCACGGGGTTGTGGAACAATCCCAACACCTATGGATTGCTGGCCGCGTGCTTGTCGGCTGCGTGCATGGCTTGGTTGTTCCGGCTCGCCCCATGGAAACAGGCTGCCAGCAACAACCCTCTGAGCGAGAGGAATACCGATCGAAGGGCATGGCTTCTCTTGCTGCCACTGGTTCCCGCCCTGTTGGGCATGGTCCGCAGCTACAGTCGCGGTGCGTGGTTGGGATTTCTGTTGGCGATGGTGTGGTGTGGGTGGCTTCGATTTTCTCCGGCACTGCGTTCCCTTTGCGCCCATGCACGCGCAGGCTCGATTCCTGACCGCCGGCGCTGGCTGGCGATCCGCTGGACATTCTTCCTCCTGTTGGTGGGAGGATTCAGTTCTCTGTGGTTCCTCAAGGATTTCCAGAACCCGCTCTTCCGTCGGGTAGGCACCGTGGTCAACCACACCGACCGTTCCTGGCGCAACCGCGTGGACGCCTGGGTCAGGGCAGCCCGGATGACCGTCGCCCGGCCCGTCACCGGTTGGGGTCTCAACCAGGTGGAAGCGACCTACGCCCGAGAGTTCAAACCGGCGCATTTGAAGGAGACGGCTGCCATTCAGCTCAATGACTTTCTGACACTGGCGGCCGGAATGGGAGTGCCGGCGGTGGGTCTGTTCCTTGTGCTGGTGGTCTCCCGATTGTGTCTTGCTCACCGGGAACGCAATCCCAACGTTGCCCCGTTGCTGGTTCTGCTGGTGGGCTGTTGGTTTGATGGCGTGCTCTTCCGGATCCCACTCGCCGTTCCCTTCTGGGTGCTGCTGCTGGCCGGTACCGGTAACACTCCGGAAATCTTGGCTCGGCCTAGGCCATCGAGCCATTCCTCAGCAAACTTCACGGGGCTGATTTCTGGTTAAACCAGCACAGCAGAATCCGGCATGGCTACCGCTATTTCAACCGGATCTCCCGCCGCACAAAAACCGCGCATGGGCGCCCTTTGGAGGCGACGCATCGTCGTCGGAGTTCTGGTGGCGGTCTTCTTCATCATATGGGTTGTTTCACCGGACATACCCGGAGGCTTGCGATACCGGCTGGACCCTTGGGTGCGACAAGCGGCGGACGCGGTCGCCGAGAAACTAGGGACGGCCGCCAAAGCTGACGCGCTTCACGAGTGGCTGCATGATCGCCAACGGCGGGAACAGTGGACGCATGATTGGTTCGGCCGTCTCGATTGGGCCACTGCTGGTGCTCGAGGTGGCTGCCGGGCCTTCTGTGAGACCTATACCGAGATCGCCAACGCCCTAGGACTAAGAGTCCGACCCGTGTACACCTTTTGGCCGACCATCGGGAACCCCCATTACTGGGTGGAAATCTGGGATGCGGAGAACCGACGTTGGCACCCCTGCGATGTCTCGGCCTATGAGAGGACCTGGGATACCCCGTGGATGCACCGTGTGCCGAAGGCGGTCAGTCTGGTACCGACGTCCGAGCCCGGAAGTTGGGCAGCCCATGATCAATCCCAGTGGGAGATGCTCCAAAACACCATCGGACAACACTATCCGAGCGGAGAGGTGGAGGTGACGGTGCTGGAACGCGACCGTCCGCTGCCCGGTGTCCGGGTGGAGGTGCAAGTCTGGTTGGGAGACGGCATGGGTGGGCAGGCGGCCGGTGCTTACAAATTTCTGGATGCCAAACTGTTTTCCGTCTTGGCCGGTCGCACGGACACCAACGGCCTGGTGCGTTTCACTTTGGGGCACAGCGCGAAACAACCCTACCGAATCCGCCTCGACGCTGCTGGCGATTCCGATTGGGCCTGGGTGGCCGTGCGCTCCAACTCCCTGCACCGCAGCACTCTACGGGCGGACCGCTTTCGCCCCTACGACCTCAAGGCGTCGCCGGAGCGCCTGCCCTGGTCCATCGTTAAATAATATTTTGATCAAAAAACTGGGTTGAACTAAAAATCCTACTTGACAAAGTGAACGGGATTAATTAGCAACGAAAAATGCTCAGGTATAGAACCCCATTGACTGCTACACTGCTCATATGGCTAGCCTGTGCGGTCATCGGTCAGGACGAATCTTCGAGCCCAAAGATTCACGGTCGATATCAATATACTGTCTATCAAGGCAGAGAAAATCCAATCTTTTCGAAAGAATTGGACTTTACAATCCAAATAAGGGGCTGCCGGTGGAGCATCCAAACGCGTGAAATCGACGCAACCCACTATGCAGGAATTGACACAGGCCTCATTACATTTCAGTGTGACGGACAATCGATCTACGTAATACTTGAGAGAAAAGCTGTCGATATAACATCCTCTGACTCTTTCCCAGTGCGTCGCCCAGATGGAGATGTTACGATTTATCCTGAAGCCTATCCCTCCCCTAGAGAGCCCGCCCTGCAACACATTTGGTTAGGATATGCAGCAAACTGCTTAATGTCCGCAACTTCAGGAATCTGCCGATCTCCGTTTGCTGAGGAATTGGATATTTTTTCAGATCAAAGGTTGCTCAAACACTACGAAATTGACCAGCTCAAAGCAACCGGCTCCAGGACAATCGCAATAACTGACTCTGGGAAAACCGCAACTCGAGACAGTGACGGAAATATTCAGATTGACCGCCTTGCCGAGCCATACGGAAAAGGATACCTAACAGCAATGGGCATATGGGACCCGACTACCATATTGGGGCATACCTGCTCAAACTTCCAGTTCACCGCATACTCACCAAATCCAAGTGGAAAATTGGCAACAGATTTGATCAGAAGTTTTGTTGCGGTATGTACAATCACAAATGTGACAGAGGAATCATTCCCTAACATTCCACTGCTAATAGAATCAGGAATGTATTCGGTCGAAGATCGCCGCCATGAAAATCTTGGGAAGGCTATTGTTCGGTATATAATAACGAATGGGATTCCGAATACTACAAATTCAAACTTAAAGAGTTTAGTTGCCAGCACGCCCGCGATTTCTCTTGCACAAGAATCAGTATTTCGACAAACGGGTAAATTTGTTTCTCAAAAAACAAAAGGAAGCTACAAAACACTTGCGATAGGATTGATGTTTTTACCTTTGACATTTCTGATTATTTATCGACTCGTAAGAAACAAAAACTAACAATGACAATGATAACCCGCAAATTGGTCGCAACAAGCACTGCTTCGGTCACCGTCATGGCATTAGTTGCACATGCTGCCTGTGATATAGTTGCCTATTTTGGCGCTCAGTGTTCGCCAGTACTTCCGGTACCCACTCCCCCATGCCAAGCTACCCAGCATAGCGACTGCCGTAGAATTGATGTCAGCGTTGTGTCACATAGCTATTGTTCCTCGGACGCAAATAGCACACGCTACCGCGCTTGTGCAGTAATTCCAGTGGTTGGGAGGTGGACATCGTATTCCGGCACCTCCATCCTTCAAAACAGTGGAGTGTGGTGTTGTAAATCCCCGGTGCAATTGAGCAGCGGAAATTATGATTGTACTACCGTCGGTTTGTTTAATTGCGATAACCTTGGTTCCTCGTCATTTCCAGTGGAATCGGGGGGGGGGCTTGACCGCCACTGGATGATGCCATGCGATGACCCCCGAGGAAACATTTTGACAATTGCTGGGGCTTGGTAAGGCATGGCGAGTGGTGGAAGCGCGCCTCGAGGCCAGTTCCTCGACGTTCGTCTTGAGCGTAAAGGAGACCGCCGAGTTGTGGTCGGAGGAAAGCGCTCGGGCTGGAACCAAGGTGACCTATCACGACCATGTCGAGCCGATGCAGTGGCGGCACCTCAACGTCTTCGACAAGGAGTGCGCGATCGTTTGTGCGCTGCCGCGAGGACGCCGTGGCGACGACGGCAAGGTGTACTGTGTCATTCAGCCCTGGGAGGGACGCAGCAAGCATTTCACCCAGGAGTTTGAGGCCTTTGCCCTGACCCTGATGCGAGAGATGCCCGTGAAGCGCGCCGGGCCGATCCTAGGTGAGAGCGACTTTCGGATGTGGCGGATGCTCTTCGCCCACGTCAAGGCGGCGCACGCGTCCTTGAGCTTCGACAACGTGGTGTGGGTGGGTGCCAACGAGATGAACCGGCGCAAAGGGCACAACTACCTGACCGTGTTTGCCGACCTGCTTGCCAAGAGGGTGCTCTTCGCGACGCCCGGCAAGGATGCCTCGGTTTGGGAGGCATTTGCTGCGGAATTGCTGCGGCACAACGGGCATCCCAAAGCGATTCGGCGTGTGGCCATCGACAAGAGCCCGGCCTACACCAAGGGGGTGGCCAGCAACCTTGGGAACGCTCAGGTGGTGTACGACAAATTCCACGTCATCCAGAATGTGGTGGAGGCGTGCGACCAGGTCCAGAAGGCGGAGAGTCGGTCCGATGCCGGTAAGCGGGAGCTTTTGGAGCGGACGCGGTGGATGTGGCTCAAGAACCGAGCGAACTGGACGGAAAAGGAGACCCACAAGTGGGAGTCGATGTCCCTGGAACGGTGCATGACGGGTATGGCCTACGAGATGAGGCTGGTGCTTCAAGGCGTCTATCAATGGAAGGACGTCGAGGTCGCCAAGAAACTGTTCGGGAACTGGTGCGCTTTGGTGAAGGCGATGAGGGAGCAGGCCGGGGAGTTGCTCGATCCCATGGCGCGAGCGGCCCGGATGATCGAAGGGCACATGGAGGGAATCTTGGCCCATTGGACTCAAGGCCTGACGACCGCTTACATGGAGGGACTCAACAGCCTGTTCTCAGCCGTGAAGCGCAAGGCGCGCGGGTACCGGACGGTGGAGTACATGACCAGCATGCTCTACTTCGTTGCCGGGAAACTTACCCTACCGTGCTACTGACCCACTGAAAACAGCGACGAACCATTAAAATGCTGTCGTTGAAAAGGAATTCAAAAGAGAGGAGTTGATGATTCATCGAACGAAATCAGCCTTCACGCTCATTGAACTATTGGTGGTCATTACGATCATCGGAGTCTTGGCGGCGTTGATTGTGCCGGCGGTGAGCAAGGCGCAGGATCGCGCTTATACGATTCAGTGTGTTTCCAACGAGCGGCAGTTGGGGTTGGCGCTGACCTTGTATGCGGGGGACAACCAAGACAGCTATCCATGGTTCACCTTTGCTACTCAATACCGGCAGTGGACCGCGTTGAGTAACTACGTCGGGCGGAGCCGAGCTGTCTTCAAGTGTCCGGCCGCGAAGGGAATGTCGCCAAGGGGGCCTTATAGCCTTTCGGAATGGACCTATGAGCCGGTGATGCCGCTCAAACGGGCTTGCACCATCACCAACGCCGATGGAACCACTTGGGTGACCGACTACAAGTTCAACGACTGTTCCCGCTTCTACCAGACCAACGAGCTGGGGCAGATCATCGGTAGCCGGGTGGGTCTGAGCCAGATGCGTCCGGCTGAACTGGTGGTGGACTGGGACAACTTGGATTGGCAGCCGCGCCATGTTTCCCGCACCAAGGTCAACTTCGGCTTTCTGGACGGTCACGTGGCCCAGTTCAAGTCCTCCGGTGAGCGGCCTACCCAAGATCCGGCCAAGGCGATGACCGGCACCTACACGGTGGACACCATCGGCAACTTCCCTTTTTGGAATTGGGGGTTCCCGGATGTGTTCGTCACCCCACTCGACCCGGAGAAGTAACAGGATCCGATGCGCCACCTTGCGAGATGGCTGTGGCGCCTTCCGGTCGCAGCGCGGAGGATCCTCTTCTTCAGCGCGGTCGCCTTATGGTTGGGTTTGGTGATTCTGGGGTTGGCCGGACAATTGTTCAGGGGGACCGCCGATTTCCTGACTTCGGCACTGTGCGCGTTGTTCGTACTGCTGGCAGTGTTCGCGGCCGTTGCCTGGGTGCTGCGCCTGTTTGGGTTCTTCGTGAGCCTGTCGGGTCCGCAGGAGGCGGCCGGCTCAATAGGCGGGCCGACCCAGCGAACGGCCATCGTCATGCCAATCTACCACGAAGATGTGGCTCGGGTAGCGTTGGGGATCGAACGCATCTGGTTGAGCGCCAAGGCCAGCGGTTTGGCTTCGGTCTGTGATTTCTTTGTGCTGAGTGACAGCACCGATCCAGAGGTTCAGTTGGAAGAAGAGCGTGCCTGCAACAGCCTTTTGACGCATTTCGAGGGCAACTCGGCGGATTCTGGTCGCTTGTTTCTCGTGCGCCGCACCGAGCGTGCCGGTTACAAGGCGGGCAACATCGCCAATTTCCTCCGCATCCACGGGGCGGACTACGAGTTCATGCTGGTGTTGGATGCCGACAGTGTGATGACGGGCGAGCGCATCCGTCGGTTGATCCGTAAACTCGAGCAACGACCGCGCACCGTGCTGATCCAGTCACTGATGACCATCTACCGGGCGAGGACGTTGTTCGCCCGGATCATGCAAAGTAGCCAGAATCCGCAATCGGGGCTCTACAGTGCCGGGCTCCGCTGGCTGTTGGGTCCCGAGGGCATCTACTGGGGGCACAATGCGCTGATACGGATCCGTCCCTTTGCAGAGCATGCCATGTTGCCAGTCTATCCTTGGCCGGCCCCGCGAGGCGGGCCGGTGCTCAGCCAAGATGTCCATGAGGCGAGTCTGCTGGGGCGGGCCGGATGGGATGTGGACCTGGATCTGGACGAAGGGGGCAGTTTTGAAGAGATGCCGGCCAATGTGCTCTCCAATGCCGAGCGCGACCGGCGCTGGTGCCAGGGAGATTTTCTGAATCTTGCCTTGGTTCTTTCCAGCGAGATCCGCATGGGCCAGCGGATGTGGCTCCTCTACATCTTCACGGGCTATTTCCTGAGTGTGCCCGTGATCGGCATCATGCTGCTGGGTTCGATCGATGCGTGCCGACGCTCGGGAGGTGATGGCATTGGAGCCGGGTGGCTGGTGCTTTTGAATATCTACCTGCTCCAACTTGTGCCCAAAGGTTTGGCTTGGGTGAGATCGGTGTTCCAGCAAAGAACGTCCCATTATGGTCTTGGCTCTTTCCTGCTCGATACCTTCGGTAGTGTGCTGTTCGGCCCGCTAATGCTCTACCTGCATGCGCGGATCATCGTGGGTCTGATGCTGGGGCAATCTCGGCCCTGGAAGAGTCCTTCACGCCGCCCGGATGATGCGGTGTCTTGGTCGGAGGCAGCCGCGGTGTTCTGGCCCGCGACCGTATTGGGAGCAGTGTGGATCACAGTCTTGGCCATCCAAGCGCCCTCGTATCTGGCGTTTTGCGGGCCGGTGATGGGTGTGTGGGTTTTTTCCATTCCGATGGCCGTCGGCACGTCTCGCGTGGGATTGGCGGATCGGTTGGCCCGGAACGGTTGGATGCGCGCTCAATTTTCGGATGAAGAAATGGGGGCACTGGGCCCCCTGGTATTGGACAGCGATGCGGTCCATCGTTCCGCGCGGTCTGCCGTCGACACCCCCCATGGTGTCATTGGGACCGTGAAGTCCCTGTCTGCGCCGCCAGCCTCTAAGGAAATCCCGTTGGGTCAAACCCGGTTGGATATCCCCTGGGTCGGCACCGCCAGCACTCGAGCGGCGGAGGTGAGGCGGGGTCGAATCAGCGCTCAGGGATTGATCTTGGGAATTGGCGTGATCGTCCTGCTCCTGTTGGCCGCCTTGCGCAAGAGTTTCCCGGGGTGATCCGAGTCCCTGCCAAAGTGGTTTGCCTGGATCGAGCACCGAACGAGCGGGTCCGATGCGGGGTTTCTCGTGAGGCCCGGCAGAGTGGCATCAAGACGGCGGCGCCCTGTTGCCGCCATCAGGCCTAGGCCGATTCGAGCACCACGTTGGTGTAGATGCGGCGTTCGCCGGTGCGGATCAGGCCGACCGCGCCGGGCACCCGGGCCTTGAGGGCCAGGTGGGGTTCCCAGATCACAGGCGTGCCGCCGAAGGCCGATTGGAACTCTGCGCGTACGGCGGGGTCGTTGTGGTCGTGGAATTCCGAGGCCATCCACACGGGGCCGGCCTTCCAAGTCGCCACGATGGCTTCGACCACTTGGGGCACGGTCGGGATGCCGTAGACCAGCGACAGGTCCACCGTCTCGATCCCGGGCCAGGCCGGGAACATGGAGTCGGCGATGACCAGGCGGTTGGTGTGACGCACCCGCGCCAGAAGGGACAGCAGGTGGGGGTTGAGGATGCCACTGCGGAGCATGAGGGCCAGAGAACGATCGGCGGGTCTCGAAGTCAAGGGACCTCGGGATCCTGAGCGGGGCCGCAGTGACAGGGGTGACAGGGGTGACAGGGGTGGATGGGCCCGCGGCCGGGACGGGGGATTCCGCCTGGTGATGCATCGGTGCAAGGCCAGGACACGGCTGCCGGTCGAAATGTTGAAAGACCGGGGCGTGTGCGAGCGAACCCATGGGAAAATGAATCCCCTCCTTGAACATCCCGGACCCTTCGCCTTGCCGGCCATCGTGATCGCGCCCGCGTCCCACCCGACCTCCGCTGCGGTTGATGCCTCAAACCCGGGCTCAAATACGGTTTTGGATCCGGCTTTGGATCCCATTGCAAACCCACTCACCGATCCACTTTCCAAGCCGAGTTCCCAAGCGAGTTCCAAAGAGGTTTCCAGTTCTGATCCAGCCCCGTCGGCGTCCCCATCCTCGGCCTCCCAGTCGGTGCGGTTGGGGGGGGCCGAGATCCGGTCGGCCAGTTTGCGCGCCGTCCCTTGTTCTGAACGACCTCGCGAACGGTTGATCCAGAACGGGCCGGAGAGCCTGCAAACGGCCGAATTGCTGGGGCTCTTGTTGCGGACCGGGGTTCCGGGGGCCAATGCGGTGGCCATCGGAGAATCCCTGCATCGCCATTTCGGCAGTCTGGCCACGATGAACCGCGCTTCGCACGGCGAACTGGCCCGCTTTCGGGGCGTGGGGCCCGGCAAGGCCGCGATCCTCATGGCCGCCCTCGAATTGGGGCGGCGGGTTTCCCGCGAGTCCCTCAACAACGCTCCCCTGCTCGACACCCCCTCCCGCATCGCCGCCCTGTTGGCCGACACGGCGGCCGGGTGGAACGCCGAGCGGATGGTGGTGCTCCTGCTCAACACCCGCTGTCGGCTCATCCGCATGGAGACGGTGACCGAGGGGTTGATCGATCAGGTGCTGGTGCACCCGAGAGAGATTTTCCGTCCCGCCATCGCCGCGGGAGCCCACTCCATCGTGCTGGTCCACAACCATCCCAGCGGGGATCCGAGCCCGTCCGAGGCCGACATCCGCATCACGCGCGAAATCCTGAGGGCGGGCCTGATCCTGCGCATCGAGGTCCTGGATCATGTGATCCTGGGACGACCGTCCGATCACTGGGTCAAGGGCTACAGTTCGCTCCGGGAGTTGGGCCATTTCCGGCCGACTTGAGACTCCGCGGGATCGCGCTCAGGCCGGGTCGCCCCGACGGATCCACCGGACATCCCGGCCCAGATCGGGGGTGAACAGTCGCCCGAAATCGGGCCCTTCCAGCAGCACGCCCTCGCCGGTGGCCTCGTCCCAATCGGGATGGCCTTCGGTCACGAGGGCCACCACGACACCCGGCCAATGGCCCAGCCTCACGATGTCCCCGAGGCGGACGGTCTCTCCGGTCTGATAAATCCAGGGTTCGGGCATGGGTGCAGGGCCATCGAGGCGGTTGGAGCGCGAGGGAGGGGAACGCGCCAGACACTGCCCGAATCACCCGCTGCCGCGCAATCTCCGGCCGGTCACCGGGCGATGTCATCGCAGCCGCCCCCGGGGTCCGGGTGATCCGGATCGTAGGGCATCGCTTGGGGGCATGGATGGGGGCGTTGGTGGCCCGACGCTCGAGCATTTCCGGCATTTTGCCTTTTGCCTTTTGGGGGGGAGCCTCCGCAACCTCGGGGCCATGCGCGTTCTCACCGGCATCCAGCCGAGCGGCGCCCTGCATCTGGGCAACTATTTCGGGGCCATGCTCCCGGCCATCGGCCTTCAGGAACAGGGCGAGGCCTACTACTTCATCGCCGACTACCACTCCATGACGTCGCTGACCGATGCGGCCAAGCGTCGTCAGTACACCCTGGATGTGGCGCTCGACTGGTTGGCCGCCGGCCTGAATCCCGACCGGTGCGTCTTCTGGAAGCAATCCGACACCCCCGAGCACACCGAGCTGGCCTGGCTCTTGAGCACCGTGACGCCGATGGGCCTGCTCGAGCGCTGCCACAGCTACAAGGACAAGGTGGCCAAGCTCGCCGACGGCGATCTGGGCGCGGTGAATCATGGCCTCTTCGCCTATCCGGTGCTGATGGCCGCCGACATTCTCTTGTACGACACCCAGGTGGTGCCGGTGGGCAAGGACCAGAAGCAGCACCTCGAGGTGACCCGCGACATCGCCCTCAAGTTCAACCACCTCTACGGCGACACCTTCGTCGTGCCCGAACCCCGCATCCAGGAATCGGTCGCCGTGGTGCCGGGCACCGATGGCCAAAAGATGAGCAAGAGCTACGGCAACACCCTGGAGCTCAGCGGCGATGAGAAGGCGCTGCGCAAACGGGTGATGTCCATCCAGATGGACAGCCGTTCTCCCGCCGAGCCCAAGCCCGACGCCGACAAGAACGTTGCCATCCAGCTCCTGCGCCTGGTCGCACCGCCGGAGGTGGCCACCGACTGGGAGAACCGCCTCCGGGCCGGGGGTCTGGGCTATGGCGATCTCAAGAAGGGGCTTTTCGAAGAGTACTGGAAGCACTTCGCCGCCTTCCGCGAACGCCGTGCCGAACTCGCGGCCCGACCCGATGACGTCCGCGACATCCTGCGGGCCGGTGCGGTCAAGGCCCGGGCCAAGGCCCAGAAGACCCTGGCCCGCGCCAAGCACGCCTGCGGCTTGGATTGAGCCCGCGGAGCGCGTCGGTGGCGATCCGCCCGAGACCAAAATCGGGCGTGCGGCCGGTTTACAATCGGGGCGCTCCTTTCCATGCTCGCGCCCACGGCATGAGCTTTTACGACCGACTGAAGTGGACCGCGGACGGACTGATCCCGGCCATCATCCAGGAACAGTCCACCGGGCGCATCCTGATGATGGCTTGGATGAACCGGGCGTCGCTGGAGAAGACGATCGAGACCCGTCGCACCTTTTTCTGGAGCCGTTCGCGCCAGAAGTTCTGGATGAAGGGCGAATCCAGCGGCCACGTGCAGGTGGTCAAGGACATCGCCTTCGACTGCGATGGTGACACGCTGCTCATCCAGGTGGAACAGACCGGGGCCGCCTGCCACGAGGGCTATCAATCGTGCTTCTTCCGGAGCATCGAGGGCGACGGAGCCACCTGGAAGGTGACCGAGCCGCAGCTCCAGACGCCCGACGCCATCTACGGCAAGCAGTGAGCCCGAGCGTCCCCGACGTCGTCCCGCCGGGTTCTCCCTCGTGGTGGCTGTTCGCGGCGCTGGCCTTGGCGGGCCGCGTGGCCGACCTCGGCTCGACGTACCTCGCCACCCCCCGTCTGGCCCTCGAGGGCAACCCGCTGGCCCGGCGTCTGGGCTGGCGGTGGGGGATTCCGATCAATGGGCTCGCGGCACTGGCGTTCGGGTGTTTTCCGAGCCTGGCCATCGCGGTGGCCACCACCAGCGCGCTGGTCGCGGCCCGGAATTTCCAGAATGCCTGGCTCATGCGTTCGATGGGCGAAGGGGGCTATCGGGTCTGGATGTCGGAGCGGCTCGACCGGGTGCCCCGTCGGTGGCCCGCAGGGTGTTTCGCAGCCGAGTCGTTCCTGACCCTGCTGCCCGGGCTCGCGCTGCTGGTCTTCGCGGAGTCGGGTGGGGTGGCCCAGTCGGTGGGCATGGGCATCACGGCCTATGCCGCTGCGGTGGCCCTGTTCACACTCATGGCCTTGTGGAGGCGCTGAGGCGACCGGTCAGCCCACCTCGGATCCGAGTTCGACATTCCAGTAGGCGACATCGAGGAAATGGCGCCAGCTGTCGTGCATCGAGGCCCCGAAACTGACCTGCACGAAGGGACGCCACTTCGGGCGCTTGGGCTTGCGCACCAGATGCATGTGGGCCTCGGCCGGAGTGCGGTTGGCCTTGCGGGTGTTGCAGGGGATGCACGAGCAGACGATGTTCTCCCACGTGGTCGGCCCCCCGCGATCCCTCGGGATCACATGGTCGAGGTTCAGATCCCGCCGATCGAAGACCCGTCCACAGTATTGGCAGGTGTTCCGATCCCGTTCGAAGAGGTTGTGACGCGTGAATTTGACCTCTTTCTTGGGAAACCGATCGAAGCCCATCAGCAGGATCACCCGGGGAACCCGGATCCGGAAGGAGACCGTGTTGATCGAGCCGTCGGCCTCGGGATCGGCCACGGAGAGATCGCGCCACTGCTGGAAGTTCAGCGTCCGGTAGCCTCCATCGCCTTCACCGAACACCACCTGCGCGTTGCCGTCGAAGAGAAGCGTGAGGGCCCGACGTACCGAGCAGACGTTGACCGCCTGCCACAGCCGGTTGAGGACAAGAACCTGATCGCACAGGACATTGCTCATCGGACGGTTTGGAATAACCGTCATCCCTACTAGCCCCCCTCCATCACGCTGTCAACGCGCCCCGGTGAACAATCGGTGAACATCTTCCGACCCCCGGGTTCCGGTTGCGCCCGCCGCGCGTCCGAGGACGCACCCGAGCCTGGCCCCATGTTGGACCCCGTGTGTTGGAACGGGTTTTTCCCCGTACTTGTCCCCCCGGACCATTTCCGTATGGTAGCCGCTTTCGATGCACGATCCTGCCATCACCCCGGAACTGGTCGCGAAGCACAACCTCACGCCCGAGGAGTACCAGAAGGTCCTCGAGATCCTCGGTCGTGAACCGTCGTACACCGAGCTGGGCATCTTCTCGGTGATGTGGTCGGAGCACTGCTCCTACAAGAACACGCGGCCCGTGCTGAAGACCTTCCCCACGAAGGGCGACAAGATCCTCGTCGGGGCGGGTGAAGAGAACGCGGGCATCATCGACGTGGGCGACGGCGTGGCCATCGCCTTCAAGATCGAATCGCACAACCACCCCAGCGCTGTGGAGCCCTTCCAGGGCGCGGCGACCGGCGTGGGCGGCATCATCCGCGACATCTTCACCATGGGTGCCCGCCCGGTGGCCGCACTCAATTCGCTGCGCTTCGGTGAACTCTCGAACCCCGAGGTGCGACGCCTCTTCTCGGGCGTGGTGGGTGGCATCGCCCATTACGGCAACTGCTTCGGCATTCCCACCGTTGCCGGCGAGGTCTATTTCGACAAGAGCTACGAGGGCAATCCGCTGGTCAACGCCTTCGCCCTCGGGGTGTTGCGGCACGACCAGATCACCCGCGGCGCCGCCCATGGCATCGGCAATCCGGTGTTCTACGTCGGGCCGGCGACGGGGCGTGATGGTCTGGCGGGCGCGGCCTTCGCGTCGCAGGACCTCACCGAGGAATCGGCCGAGCAGCAGCGCGGGGCGGTGCAGGTGGGCGATCCCTTCATGGAGAAGCTCGTCTGCGAGGCCTGTCTGGAACTCTTGGCCACCGGATGTGTCGCGGGCATGCAGGACATGGGTGCGGCGGGCCTGACCTGCTCCACCTGCGAGACGGCCGCCCGCGCCGGCACCGGCATCGAGATCGAGTTGGACAAGGTGCCGCAGCGCGCGCCGAACATGTCGAGCTACGAGATCATGCTCTCGGAGTCACAAGAGCGCATGCTCATCGTCGTCCACAAGGGTCGCGAGGCCGAGGTGAAGGCGGTGTTCGACAAGTGGGACCTGCCCTGGGCCGAGATCGGCGTGGTGACCGACACCGGCCGCATGGTCGTCCGTCACGGGGGCCAGGTGGTCGTGGACGTGCCCGCAAAGAAACTGGCCGACGAGGCCCCGGTGTATCAGCGCGAGTCCCGCGAGGCGGCCTACATGGCGGCCGTGCGCGCCTTCCGTCTCGACGGCATCGCCGACACCCGCAACCCGGCGGCCGATCTCAAGACCCTGCTCTCCAACCACACCATCGCCTCCAAGAACTGGGTGTACGGGCAGTACGACCACATGGTGCGCGACGGTTCGGTGGTGTGTCCGGGCAGCGATGCGGCGGTCATCCGCATCAAGGCCGACAGCCTGCCGGTGACCAAGGCCGAATACGCCGCCGCCCAATCGGGTGCCGCCGACGCCTTCCAGCCCCCGGCGCCGCTGGCCGACAAGTACGTGGCCTTCACGGTCGATTGCAATGGCGGGTACGTGTACCTCGATCCGTATGAGGGCGGCAAAGCGGCCGTCACCGAGGCCTGCCGCAATCTGGCCTGTTCGGGGGCCGTGCCGGTGGGATCGACCGACAACCTGAACTTCGGCAATCCTCACAATCCCGAGATCTTCTGGCAGCTCAAGGAGTCGGTGCGGGGTCTGGCCGACGGGTGCCGGGCCTTCAGCGCTCCGGTCACCGGCGGCAATGTGTCGCTCTACAACCAGCGCGGTGCCCTCGGCGCGATCGACCCCACGCCCACGGTGGCGGTGGTCGGCATCATCGAGAAGCCCGAGCACATCACCACCCAGTGGTTCAAGGATGCGGGCGACGCCATCGTGCTGCTCGGGGCGCCGGTGGATCTGGTCGATCCGCTGCAGGGTCTAGGTGGCAGCGCCTATCTTAAGAGCGTGCACGGTCAGAAGACCGGCCTGCCTCCGCGGGTCGATCTGACGGTCGCCCAGACCTTGCACACCACCCTGCTGGGCCTGATCCGCGAGGGCGTGGTCAAGAGCGCGCACGACTGCAGCGAGGGCGGTCTGGCGGTCACCCTGGCCGAATCGTGCTTCAGCCAGCAGGTGGCCCGCGAGAGCCACCGCTTCCTCGGGGCCACCGTGGACCTCGGTGCCGGTGCCGAAGGAGCCCGCCTCGATGCGCTCCTGTTCGGTGAGACGCAGAACCGGGTGGTGATCTCGGTGGCGGCCATCGACGCGGGCCGCGTGATCAAGCAGGCCCAGGCCATGGGGGTCCCGGCCGTCCAGATCGGCACCGTGGGAGGCGATACCCTGAGCCTCAAGACCACGGCCGGCGGGTTTTCCGTGCCGGTGTCCGAATTGCACGAGGGCTGGTGGAACTCCATCGCCCGGGCCATGGCCTGACCCCCCATCGGCCGGCCCCGGCGGGCCTCGAAGACCTCGAGAGCCCGCTGAGAGCCCCCGGATTCCACGCTTTCACGACCGACCGCACCCGATCACGCTCATCCCCAGATTCCCATGAGTTCCCACCCCGCCCCCTCGGCCGCCTGGCCTGGAGTCATCCGCCGTTATGCCCGCTTCCTGCCGGTCACCGCCGAAACCCCGGTGGTCACGCTGCTTGAGGGCAACACTCCGCTGATCCCGGTGCCCCAGTTCGTGGCGGCCATCGGGGGGAACTTCGATCTGCGCCTCAAGTACGAGGCCATGAACCCGACCTGCTCCTTCAAGGATCGGGGCATGACCATGGCCATCACCAAGGCCAAGGAGCGGGGCGCCAAGATCGTCGTCTGTGCCAGCACCGGAAACACCTCGGCCAGCGCCGCCGCCTACGCCGCGCGCGCCGGTCTCAAATGCGTGGTGCTGCTGCCCCAGGGCAAGATCGCCCACGGCAAGATGTCGCAGGCGCTCCTCTACGGGGCCACCACGGTGAGCATCGAAGGCAACTTCGACGACGCCCTGAACATCGTCCGCGAACTCGGGCAGACCGGCCTGGTCGAGGTGGTCAATTCGGTGAATCCGGTGCGCATCGAGGGGCAGAAAACGGCGGCCTTCGAGATTTGCGACGCTCTGGGTGACGCCCCCGACTTCCATTTTCTGCCCGTGGGCAATGCCGGCAACATCACGGCCTACTGGCGGGGTTTCCGCGAGTATGCCGAGGCCGGCCTGTCCGACACGCTGCCCCGCATGATGGGCTGGCAGGCCGCGGGCGCCGCGCCGTTGGTGTTGGGTCACCCGGTGATCCACCCGGAGACCGTGGCCACGGCCATCCGCATCGGCAACCCGGCCAGTTGGCAGGGGGCCGTGGATGCGGCACGCGAGAGCCAGGGTTCCATCCGCTCGGTCACCGACGAGGAGATCCTGCACGCCTACAAGCTGTTGGCCCGCACCGAAGGTGTGATGGTGGAGCCGGCCTGCGCCGCTCCGCTGGCCGGACTCATCAAGGCGGTGCGCGCCGGTGAGATCCCCGAGGGATCGCTGGTGACGGCCACCATGACCGGTCACGGTCTCAAGGATCCCGACACCGCCATCAAAGTGGCCGGTTTCGAGCCCATCTTGTCCAAGGCCACCAAAGACGCCGTGATGGCCGCCGTGGGCCTGGCCTGAGCCGGGACGATTCAGTCGGATGGGTCGGTTCGGTCGTGCCGCGAGGACCCTCGAAAAAGAGTGGGACCCGCCCGGGTGATGCTGGTAGCTTGCGGCCCGCATCCTGACCCAAACCGATGCCCGCCGACTGCCCATCTTCTGCCGCCGTCGAGTCCTTTGACGAGACCCTGCTGGCCCAAGGCATCGGTGCGGAGATCTACGGTCGACTCCGCGATCAGCTTTCCCGCAACGATCCCCGTGAACTCGAGCGTCTGTCCGATCGCGGACAGCGCCTCATGCGCGACCTCGGGGTCACCTTCGCACTCTACAACGAAGACGATGCGGCCGACTGGATCCTGCCTTACGACTTGTTCCCCAGGGTCCTCGATCCGGAGACCTGGAGGTTCCTCTCCCGGGGCGTTCTCCAGCGGGTGGGAGTCTGGAACGAGTTCTTCCGCGACATCTACGATTCCCAAGAAGCCCTCAAGAACGGCGTGGTGCCGTTCGAACTCGTCTACGACGATCCCGGCTATCAGCGCAACGCGGTGGGCTTGGCCGTGCCCGACGACACGTTCGTGCATGTGGCGGCGTTCGACCTGGCCCGCGATGCCCGCGGCCGCTGGGTGGTGATTGAGGATTATGTCGGCAACGTCACGGGCGTGACCTATGGCCTCCAGGCCCGGGCCGTGCTCACCCAGGCCGTCCCGGAACTTCTCGAAACGGCCCCGGTGTGCCCCGTCCAGAGCTACCCCACCGAGTTGCTCGAGCACCTCCGCGGTTTCGCCCGGGGCATCCAGGAGCCCCGGATCGTCCTGCTCTCCCCGGGCTCCTACAACAGTGCCCATTACGAGCATTCCTGGCTGGCCCGTCAGATGGGTATTCCGCTGGTGCGAGGGGGCGATCTCATCGTCCTGAATTCGCGCTGCTACCTGAAGACCATCGGCGGCATCGAGCCCATCGACGTGATCTACCGTCGGCTCGATGACGCCTTCATCGATCCGGTGGCCTTCCGTTCCGACAGCACCCTGGGTGTCCCGGGCCTGATGACCTGCGTGCGCAAGGGCACGGTCACCATCGCCAACGCCATCGGCACCGGTCTGGGCGACAATCGGGCCATCGGGGCCCTGCTGCCCCGTCTGGCCAAGTTCTACAACCGCGGCCCGCTGTCATTGCCCGGCGTCGAGCGACGGCTGTGCTTCGATCCCGACCAGCGGGCCATGATCGAGTCCGATCCGGAGTCGTGGGTGATCCAGCATGTCAGCGAGCGGTCCAACCGTCTCGTGTGGCACCCGGGTCGGATGGAGCCTGAAGAACGCGGTCGGCTCCTGCGCGACCTGCGTCGGCATCCCGAACGCTATGTGGCCGAGCCCATCCTGCCCCTGACCCAGCTTCCGACGGCCTCGGCGGGCTTGGAAGGGCGGCATGCCGGGCTTCGCCTGTTCGTCTTCGGCGGCAAGAACCCGAGGGTGTTCCCTCTGGCTCTCACGCGCCATGCGACCGAGGTCGACTCGAGGACCATCTCCAGCGGATTGGGTGGCGGGATCCGGGACACCTGGATCCTCCGGGGCGACGAATCGGCCGCGCCCCCGGCGCTCTCGCGCCCGGTGTTCCTGACCGCCCCACACCAACGCCGTCTCCGCCTGGGCAGCCGCATCGCCGACAGCCTGTACTGGATGGGGCGCTACAAGGCCCGCGCCGAGCAGGCCACGCGCATGCTGCTGGTGTTGCGCCGGCTCCAGATCGAAACGGCGGGCCGCGAGAGCGCCGATCGTTGGGCACCCATCTGGGCGGCGTTGGCCCGTGCCACCGGCCATCCGATCGAACGCTGGGCCCCGGAGGCCGAGGGCCTCGACGATCCGTCCTACCGGCTCCTGTTGGCCCCCGACAACTCGGGCAGCGTGGCCCGCTGCATCGCCAGCCTCCACGAAAACTCCCGCGGGGTCCGTGAGACGATCCCGCCCGAGGTCTGGAGCGCGGTGCATCGCTTGCACCAGCTTTGTGAGCAGGCCCAGGAGGCCGGCGACCCGGCCGATCCGGCCCGGCTCTCGGACCTCATGCAGGCGTTGCTGGATGCGGTGGATCAGCTCGATGGTGCCGCCGGCAAGAACATGCTCCACGACGACGCCTGGCATTTCTGGCGGCTGGGGCAGAACGTGGAGCGCGCCCTCTCCACCACCCGCATCACCCGCGAGGTCCTGGTCAAACACGGTCGGGCCGCCTCCGAATACGCGGCCGATCTCGATCTCGACGCCTTGCTGCGCATCCTCTCCTGCCAATACGCCTACCGCAGCCTCTATCAGGCCCGACCCACCGCGCCGAACGTGGTGGCCCTCATCCTCCAGGATCCGGCCCTGCCGCGGTCCGTCCTGGCCTGCCTCGAAGACATCCGTGCCAGCCTGGCCACCGTCAGCGGCTCGAGTCGGCATGCGGCTTCGGCCTCACCCCAGCGCTCGGTGGCCAAGTTGGCCAATGCGGTGGAGTTCGCCGATCTGGCCGCCCTGTTCAGTCCGGTCCCGGTTCCGGTCCCCAAGGCCGTCGCTGCGGGAGGCGCATCTGGAGTCGCGGGCGAACGCGCCGGAGCGGCCCCAGCCCCGGGGGCAGCCGCATTGCTGCCGCTGGGGCCCTGGCTCGATGAGCTGGGCGACCGGCTCTCCGAGTTGTCGGTCGAGATCAGCGACCACCACCTGCACCATCAGGCCTTCAACATCCTCCGCTGACCCGCGATGCGTTTTCACATCGAGCACACCACCGAGTACGCCTACCCGGATCCGGCCTCGGAGAGCTTCAGCGAACTGCGCTTGCGGCCCCGCGATTCGCTGCGCCAGAAGGTCACCCGGCACCAGACGCTCATCGAACCCGGAGTCTTGGTGGAGTCGCACATCGACTACTTCGGCAACTACGTCGAGACCATCTCCATCCCGTACCGGCACCAGCGTCTGGTGATTTCGTCGGCCTGCGAGGTGGAGACCAAGCCCTTCAACGACGCCCTGGTGGCCCTCGATCTGAGCATCGCCGAGGCCCGGCAGATGTATCAGGAACGCCGTCGTGAGCTGCACGACTTCCTGAGGCCCTCGCAGTATGTGCGATTGGTCGATCCGGTGCGGGAGATGGCCTCGGATCTCCTGCCCGAAGCGGCCCCGTTCTCCGAGTCGCTGCTGAGGCTCAACGATCATCTCCACCGCAACCTGAGCTACCGCCCCGGGGCCACGGATGCCGGCACCACGGTGGAGCAGTTCCTGCAGCGTCGCGAGGGCGTATGTCAGGACTTCGCCCATCTGATGATCGCCATCTGCCGCGCGGCCGGCCTTCCGGCTCGGTATGTGAGCGGCTACATCGAGACCGACCCGCCCTTGGGTGACGATGGCAAGCCGTCGGAGGCGCTCATCGGCGCGGTGGCCACCCATGCCTGGATCGAGGTGTTCACGCCGACGGGGTATTGGGTCGGCCTCGATCCGACCAACAACATGATGGACGGCGAACGCCATGTGCAGATCGGCATCGGGCGCGATTACGCCGACGTGCCGCCGCTCAAGGGGGTCTTCAAGGGAGGCCTGGCCCAGAGCCTGTCGGTCCAAGTCCGGATGACTCGCGAAGAGTAGGCAAGCGGCGTTCGGGGTGATTCACTGAGGCCGTCGTATCGATCGTTCTCGCTCGGATCCGCCATGCCCCAACCGTTGCCCATTTCCGTTTATTTTGTTTCGGGTGCCGAAGCCCACCGCATCGGAGCCGCGCTCGACAGCGTGCACGGTTGGGCCTCGGAAATCGTGGTGATTCTCCAGCACGACGTGGCCGATGGCACCGAGGAGTTGGCCCGATCGCGCGGCGCTCGGGTCATTCGCGAGCCCTGGAAGGGATTTGTGGGTCAGAAGGCCTCGGGGCTCGAGAAGACGCTCTCCGACTGGACCCTCAACCTCGACGCCGACGAAGTCGTCACCCCGGAATTGAAGGGGGAGATCGCCCGGGCCATCGCCACCGCGGGCCCCGAGATCGGCGCATTCAGTTTTCCGCGCTGCACCCAATTCCTCGGTCGCTGGATCCGTCATGGCGATTGGTATCCCGATCGCGTCATCCGCCTGGCCCGTCGTGGCCGGGCCCACTGGGGTGGCGAGGAGCCCCATGCCCAGCTTCAGGTCACCGGACGCATCGCCCGGTTGCGCTCGGACTTGCTGCATTACAGCAACGAGAGCATCGACCGGCAGGTCACCAAGATTCCGCCGTACAGCACGGCCTTCGTGCAGGCCTCGCGGCGTTCCGGTCGTCGGGCCGGCTGGGTGGACCTGCTGTTCCGCCCCGGGTGGCGGTTCCTGCGGGGATACGTGTTCAAGGGTGGGTTTCTCGATGGCCTTCCGGGCTACTATATCGCCTGGACCAACGCCTTCACGGTCGCCACGCGCTACACCAAGCTCCGGGCCGTCGATGATGGCCTCGAATCGCTCCCCGACCAAGCGCCCCGGACCCCGCGTTAGTGCGCGCTGGCGGTGAGCAGCCGTTCGGCGGAGGCGAGTTGGTCGGCGCTGCCCAATAGCAGGACCTGATCGCCGGCGTGCAATTCCTCGTCGGGACCGGGGTTGATCACGCTGTCGCCGTTGCGGTCGATGCCCACGATGCTCGCGCCACAGAGGGTCCGCAGCCGCAGTTCACGGATCAACCGGCCCGAAGCCGGGGAGGCCGCGGTCAGTTGCAGGGTCCGGAGGTTGGCGTGCCGCAACAGGGGCGGCAGGAGGGGCTGGGTCTCGGTCTCCCGGGGTGCCGGCGGTTGGGACAGGGTGTCGGTGAGGGCGTTCTGGGCCTTGGAGTAGACCCGGATGAAGGTCCGTCGGAGCACCCAGCTGAGCAGCCCGGCCAGGCCGAGCAGGATGACCAGGGCCTTCCACGACGTGAGCAGGGTCGAGCTGAGCACCACGACATACAGCCCCAGGATCGCCGATCCGCCGATGGGGACCACCTGGGCCACGATGGCCCGGATCATCGGGGCCCGGACGCCGGCCGATTTCTGGGTCACCTTGGCCTCGGCCAGCAGCATGCCCAGCGCTCCCAGCTTCCGCGTGGTGGCAATGAACAGGGGCAGCGAGACGAAGACCGCCAGGAGCCAATAGGCCGAATTGACCCACGATCCGGGGATGCCCAGGACTCCGGCGGCGGGTGAGCGGGCCGCGAAGAAGGAGACCACCACGAACACCACGGCGATGAGCGCGGCATTGAGCAGCATCTGCAGCGACCACTTGCGGATCATGCGGGTCACCATGTCGGGATTGCGGCGGCCGAGCCGCCCGACCCAGTGCGTGTAGATGAGGAGCGTGTCGGTGAGCCACCGCGGGGCCAGGCGCTCGAAGCCCGTGGCCACCGCATCGCTGCCGCGGATCAGATAGGGGGTCGCCAAGGTGGTGATCACCGAGACGGCGACGGCGATCGGATACAGGAACCTGCTGGTCACATTCAGCGTCTGGCCGAGCGAGGCGATGATGAAGGAGAATTCGCCGATCTGGGCCAGTCCCATGCCCACCCGCAGGGCGGTCCGGGTGTCATGCCCCGACAAGAAGGTGCCGAAGGTGCAGCTCAGGATCTGCCCCGTCATCACCGCCAGACTGATGACTCCGATGGCCCGCCAGTGCTCGGCCAGCAGCGTGGGGTCGATCATCAGTCCGATGGCCACGAAGAACACCGCGCTGAACATGTCGCGGACGGGTTCGACGAGGGACTCGATGCGGTGGATCTCCCGCGACTCGGCGATCACCGCCCCGATGAGGAAGGCCCCGAGGGCCACGCTGTAGCCCAGTTTGGCCGCCAGCAGCGACATCCCGAAGCACAACCCCAGCACCGTGATCAACAGGGTCTCGTGACTGCGGAAGCGGCTCACGTAGGTCAGGAAGCGCGGGATCGCGATCAATCCCACCACGAGGGTCCCGACAAGGAACAGCGACAGCTTGCCCAGGGTCAGACCCACCTCGCCGACGCTGAGGGATCCGGTCATGGCGATGCCCGACAGCAGGGCGATCATGGCGATGGCCAGGATGTCCTCGATGATGAGGACGCCGAAGATGAGTTGGGCGAAGGGCTCTTTGGAAAGCCCCAGCTCGGCCAGCGCCTTGACGATGATGGTGGTCGAGGAGACCGACAGCATGGCCCCGAGGAAGAGACTGTCCATCGGGCTCCAGTCGAAGCCCTGACCGATCTCGTAGCCCACCCAGATCATCGTCAGGATGATCACCGAGGCCGTGATGAAGGCGGTGCCCCCCACCTTCTTGAGCTTCTTGAGGCTGAACTCCAGACCCAGCGAGAACATCAGCAGGATGACCCCGAGTTCAGCGAGGGTGTGGATGGTCGCCTGATCCCGGATCAATGGAAACGGCGGCGTGTGGGGCCCGATGAGGACCCCGGCGATGATGTAGCCGAGCACCACCGGCTGACGCAGACGGCGGAACAGCACGGTCACCAGACCGGCCACGATCATCACGACCGCCAGATCCTGAAGGAAGGTTGCAGCATGCATCCTGAGAGGGGCCTCGGGCCGAAGGGCGCCTTCGCTCGGGGCAATGGCAAACTCGACCGGACCCATTCTCGAGGCAACCCCAGCTGAGAACAAAGACGATGGCTGTCATCCCACGAAGGCACCTTGGGGTGTGGTTTGTGAGTCTCGACCCAACGGTTCAGCCAGAAGCCCGACGTGTCGGATCGAGACGTCGAATCCGCTGTTGCGCAGGGGACGATGCTTTGGCTGCATCGCATCCTTGACTGACTCGTGCCGATATTCCGTGTCCCGATCCATCCACCGCAGCGCACCGGGTGGCCGGAGCGCCGTCGGCACTGCTCTGCGGCCATTGAACCGGCCTAGGGTCAAACCGAAACCCGGGGGCGTCTGATCCATGTCGCTGTTGAACGCATCCCTACGACGGCCGGTCACCGTGGTGGTCCTGGTGCTGGCACTCTGTCTGTCCGGTCTGCTCGGGCTCAGCCGGATGGCGCGCGACGTGTTCCCACCGTTGGGCATCCCGACCCTCTACGTGGCGCAGCCGTATGGAGGAATGGACCCGGCGCAGATGGAAGGATCGCTGACCTACTACTACGAGTACCACTTCCTCTACATCACCGGCATCGAGCATGTGGAATCCAGGAACATCCAGGGAGCGGCCTTGATGAAGCTCCAGTTCCATCCAGGAACCGACATGGCGGCGGCCATGGCGGAGACGGTCGCCTATGTGAACCGCGCCCGGGCCTTCATGCCACCGGGGACGCCCGGGCCATTCGTGACGCGCTTCGATGCCGGCAGCGTCGCGGTGGGTCAGCTCGTCTTCTCCACGGAGAACCCCAATCGCACCGTCGGCCAGATGCAGGATGCGGCCTTGAACCAGGTCCGGCCGCTCTTCGCCACGCTGCCGGGTGTGTCGGCGCCGCCACCGTTCGGGGGAAGCGCCCGCACGATCACGGTGAACGTCAAGCCCGACCGGATGCGGGCCTACGGCCTCTCGCCAGACGCGATCGTGCAGGCCATCGCCCAGGCCAACGTGATCAGCCCGTCGGGCAACCTGAATCTCGGTGACAAGTATCCGATCGTTCCGGTCAACGCGCAGGTCCGGAACATCCGGGACCTCGAGGGCATCCCGCTGCGGGTCCGGGGTGACGCCGGGGTGTTCATCCGCGATGTCGCCACGGTGGCCGACGCCTCGGATCTCGTGACCAGTTACGCGCTGGTGAATGGCCGGCGCACCGTCTACATGCCGGTCACCAAACGGGCCGATGCCTCGACGCTCTCGGTCGTCGACCGGGTGAAGCGTTCCCTGCCCGGATTCCAGGCGGCGGTCGCCGAAGACATCAAGGTCAGCTTCGAATTCGATCAGTCTCCGGTGGTGACCCGAGCCATCGTCGACCTGGTCAAAGAGGGGGTGCTGGGCGCGCTGCTGACCGGACTCATGGTCCTGGTCTTCCTGAGGGACTGGCGCAGCGCGTTGGTCGTGGTCCTCAACATTCCGCTGGCGCTGCTGGCGGCGGCCTCCGCGCTCTGGATCTCGGGTCAGACCATCCATCTGATGACCCTGAGCGGACTGGCCCTGGCGGTGGGTATTCTGGTGGACGAGTCGACGGTCGCGGTCGAGAACCTGCACGTGCATCTGGCCGACGGCCAATCGCTGGCCAGTGCCGCCCTGAAGGCCACGCGCGAGACCGCACTGCCGCGGTTGTTGTCCATGCTGTGCATCGTGGCGGTGTTCCTCCCGGCGCTCTTCATGGAGGGCTTGGCCCGGGCCTTGTTCACGCCGCTGGCCCTGGCCGTCGGGTTCTCCATGGCCGCCTCGTTCGTGCTTTCGACCACCCTGGTGCCGATCCTGTGCGTGTGGCTGCTGAAGTCCTCCGGGCATCCTGCAGAGCCCGGTTGGCAGTCGGCCTTGCGGCAGGGTTATGGCAACGGGCTCAGGTCGATCCTGCGGATCCGAGGGCCGGTGGTGGTCCTCTATCTGGCGGCGACCTTGGGGGTCGTCCTCGTGCTCGGGCGTCGATTGGGCTCGGAGATCTTCCCCACCGTTGAGGCCGACCAGTTCGCCCTGCGCCTGCGGGCCTCGCCGGGCACCCGGCTCGACAGCACGGAGCAGATCGCTCTCAAGGCTCTGAGCCTCATCCATCGCGAGGCGGGCGCCACCAATGTGAGCCTCACCCTCGGTCTGGTGGGCGTGCATGCGCCGAACTACCCGGTGAACCTGATCCATCTCTGGAACAGCGGTCCTGACGAGGCGCACCTGTCCGTGCAGCTTCGCCGACACGGCGGAGTCGCGGTCCCCGTGCTCAAGGAGCGCCTTCGGGAGGTGTTCAACGCCGAACTGCCCGAGGTGCGCGTTTCGTTCGAGCCGAGCGACATCGTCAGCCGGGTGATGAGTTTCGGTTCGCCGACACCCATCGAGGTCGCGGTGAGCGGCCCCAACCTGACCGTCAGTCGAGAATACGCCGAACGTCTGCTGGCCAAGCTTACCCGCTTGCCGGGCCTCTGTGACGTCCAGATGGCCCAGGCCCTGGATTACCCGAGCGTGGAGGTGACCGTGAACCGTGAACGCGCCGGGTTGTTGGGGGTGAAGGTCGGCGACGTGACGCGTTCGCTGGTCACCGCCGCGACCTCGAGCCGTTTCACGGTGCCGAATTTCTGGGCCGACCCGGCATCCGGGGTCAGCTACAGCGTGCAGGTGCAGGTGCCGCAGACGGAAACGAAGTCTCTCGAGGACGTTCGAAATCTGCCGATTTCGGCCGGTGCCGACCGCAGCGTGCTGCTCCGCAACGTGGCTTCCGTGGACCAGGGAACGACCGTGGGACAATTCGAGCGCTACAACATGGCCCGCGTTGTCGGCATCACGGCCAACCTGCGCGGTTGGGATCTGGGTCGTGCGATCCGGGAAATCGAATCCATCCCGGAGATCGGCGATCCCGGACGGTGGCCGGCCCGCACACGGGTCGACCTGCGCGGACAGACCGTGCCCCTACGCCAGTTGATCTCGGGTTTCCGTGGCGGTTTGGGACTGGCCGTCGCGGTGGTGTTCCTGATGCTGCTCGCCCATTTCCAGAGTGTGCGGCTGACGCTGACGGTGATCTCGACCGTGCCCGCGGTTCTTGCCGGCGTCGTGGGGGTGTTGTGGCTCACCGGCACGACACTGAATCTCCAGTCGGCCATCGGGTCCATCATGGCGGTGGGCGTGGCGGTGGCCAACGCCATCCTCCTCGTGACCTTCGCCGAACAGGCACGTCGCCGCGGCGCGACGCCGTCGGAAGCCGTCCTGAGCGCGGCCACGTCGCGCCTCCGGCCGATCCTCATGACGAGCGCGGCGATGATCGCCGGCATGCTGCCCATGGCGCTCGGTCTCGGTCAGGGCGGTCCGCAGACGGCACCGCTGGGCCGTGCGGTGGTGGGTGGCCTGCTCGTGGTGACGATCGCGACCCTGGGAGTGCTGCCCGCCGTCTTCTCGCTGCTCGCACCCGCCGCATTCCGATCCGCCTCGCTCGACCCCGAGGATCCCGCCAGCGCCCACCACTCACCGCAGGTTTCCGCATGATCCCCAAACCGTCCCGATTCCTGACGAACCGGTCTCGTCCCCTGACCGTGGTGGCCACCTTGCTGGCCCCGATGATTCTCCAGGCGGCCGATCCGGTGGTCGTCTCGGTGGTCCGTCCGATCCGTGGGGAGATCACCCGCCATGTGGTGTTGCCCGGAACGTTGCGCGCAAACCAGCAGGTCACCGTGCAGGCCCGGGTGGCCGGCTTCGTGAAGGTGGTGTCGGTCGACCGTGGAGACCGGGTCGTTGCCGGCCAGACGCTGGCCGAGATCGAGGTGCCCGAACTGCTCGCCGAGCGCACCCGGCAGCGCGCCGAAGTGAAGGTGGCCGAAGCCGATGCGCGGCGACTCGAGGCGGGCCGGCAACGGTCGCCCGACCTGGTGACACCGCAGTCGCTCGACGCGGCCATCGGTCGGCTTGAAGTGGCCAAGGCGGAATTGGACAAGACCGAGACGCTGCTCCGCTATGCCACCATCACCGCGCCATTCGGGGGCACGATCAGTGCGCGATTCGTGGACCCGGGTGCCTTCGTGCCCGCCGGTGCGGGTGGTGAGGCCTCGAGGCTGATGACCCTGGTCGACACGGGCGTGCTGAGGGCGCAGGTGCCCGTGCCCGAATCCGAGGCGGTGTTCATCGAGGTCGGTCAGCCGGCACGGGTGACGGTGGAGGGGTCGACCCACGTGTCTCCGGCGACGGTCAGCCGTCACGCGGGTGCTCTGGACGAGGCGACGCGTTCCTTGCTGGTCGAAGCGGATCTGGCCAATCCCTCGGGTGCGTTGCGGCCCGGCATGTCCGCCACCGTGCGGCTGGGTGTGGAGCGCCGTTCCGGCGCGATGCTGGTGCCCACCGAGACCATCGCGATGGAGAAGGCCATGGCCTTCATCATGCGCGTGGACAACGGTGTGAGCCGCAAGACCGCCGTGAAACTGGGTTTCCAGGATGGCGCGCTCACGGAGGTGCTGTCCGGTCTCACCGACGAGGCCTGGGTGATCTCTCCAGCCAAGTCCGCCCCGGCCGATGGCGTCGCGGTGCAGGTCAAGGAATCGAAATGAATCGCCGCGTCTCCATCCTGCTGGGCTCACTCGTCGTGGCGGTATCGATGTCTTCGGTGCCGGCCGGGCCGCATTCCCTCAATCTGGGGACCGCTCTCCGACTCGCCGGAGCGAAGAATCTCGCGCTCGAGATGGCCCAGGAGCGGGTGAGCGAGTCCCGGAGCCAGTTGGATGAGGAGAAGCGGCGGTTGTTCCCTTGGTTGGCTCCGGGTCTGGGGTACCGGCGACACGACGGAAACATTCAGGACATCGTCGGTGACGTGTTCGACGCCTCCAAGCAGTCCGGCTCGGCCGCCCTCACGTTGCAGGCGCAGTTGGACCTCGGCGACTCGCTTTACCGGGTGCTCGCCGCCAAGCAGGCCGTCGCGGTGAACGAGGCGGGCGCCGAGGTGCGCCGTCGCGAGACGATCCTCGCGGTGGCGGTGGCCTACACCGAGCTGAGTCGCGCCGCGGCCCACGTCGACGCCGTGGCGGAGGCGCAACGCATCTCGCTCAAAACCCTCGAACAGGTGCGCGAGTCGGTCGCGGCCGGGTTGGCTTTCGCCGGTGATGTCCAGCGGGTGGAAATCCAGGCGAGCCGGGCCGAGGGCCAGGTCCTCGAGGCCCGGCATGCGGTGCGCAGTGCATCGGCGAGGCTCGCCCAGTTGCTGCGCCTGTCGCCGACGGAGGAGTTCCTCCCCGACCTCTCCGAGTTCGTGCCGGTGGTGCTGGTCGCCACGAACCGATCGCTCGACTCGCTCGTGGCCTCCGCCATCGGCCTCAGGCCGGAGTTCCGCCGGGCCGATGCGACGGTGAATCTCGCCGGAGCCCGCCGACAGGGAGCCACGAAGGGCGTGTGGATGCCCACGCTCGGCGCCCAGGCCGCATTGGGTGGGATGGCGGGTGGACGCGGAGGCGACTGGGCGAGCGGCGGCGACTTCCAGGATTACGGTCTGGGTGTGTCGTGGCGGATCGGTCCCGGGGGCATCGGCGACCGCAGTCGCATCCGTACCGCCGATTCCCGACTGCGGCAGGCCGAACTCGAGCGGGAGCAACTGCGCGACGAGGTGACCCGTGAGGTGGTCGAGGTGCGCTCGCTCTCGGAAATGACCGCCTCCCAGATCGAGGTGGCGGTCCGGGCGGTGGCCGCCGCCCGCCGTCTGGTGGAGCTCACCCACGGGCGGCGTGAATACGGCGTCGGTGTGGTGATGGAGGCCATCGAGGCCGAGCGTGAGCTCAACCGGGCCATGGCCGATCAGTTGAAGGCCGTTTCCGCCCACAACCGCACCCAGTGGGAATTGTGGCATGTCTCCGGCGGGCCGGACGAGGCGGTTCTTCCGAAGGACGTCCGGCGATGAAGCGCGTTCTCTTCACAGCCCTCGGGATCCTCGCTTGGATGACGTCCCATCTCGGTTCCGCTCAGGACACGGCGACGTCCGACCAGCCGTTGAGATCCGACGCGTTGAGCGAGCTGGGGCTCCTGCCGCTCGGGTCATCGATTCCCAGCCCCGAGGCTGAGCTGGGTCGAGCGTTGTTCTGGGATCCACGTCTGTCGGCCGATGGTCGGACGGCCTGCGCCAGTTGCCATCGTGCGGCCGATGGAGGCGCGGATCGCCGGCCGTTCTCGACCGATGCCCGCGGTCGATCCACCTCCCGGAATTCACAGACGGTCTTCAACGCCATGCTGCAACCGGCACTGCGCTGGACGGGCGATCGCCACTCGGGCGCCCATCAGGCCGAGCGCTCGCTCACCGGTTCGATGGGCTTCACCAACGTCGCGGAGGTCCTGCCTCTGCTCCGATCGCACGGCTACGAAGCCTCCTTTCGCCGGGCATGGCCGGCGGATCCACAGCCAATCACGGTCACCCACTATGCCCAAGCGCTGGAGGCCTATCAAACCACGCTCGTGACACCGGGTCCATTCGACCGGTTTCTGGCCGGCGACCCGGCCTCGCTCACACCCCAGCAGAAGAAGGGATTGAGGGTGTTCCTCACGGTCGGATGCGCCGATTGCCATGGTGGCCGGTTGTTGGGGGGGCAGGGGATCCGCAAGTTCGGCCTCAAGCGACCCTACTGGGAGGCCACGAAGTCTCCCAAGCGGGATACCGGAGTCCATGAGTCCACCCGGCGCGACGAGGATCGTGACCTGTTTCGAGTGCCGATGCTTCGCAATGTGGCCAAGACCGGACCCTATTTCCACGACGGCTCGGTCGTCACATTGCTCGAGGCGGTTCAGGTGATGGCCGATGTGCAATTGGGTCGGCGGTTGGATCACCCGGACGCGGCGGATCTGGTGGCGTTTCTCGAAGCCCTCACCGGTGAGGTGCCGGACCATTTCCGGAATCCCTGACGGCCTGATGCTCGAAGGGTATTTTGACGCCATCCGCGCATAGAGGATCGAATCGTGTGCGGTTGGACGGAATGTTTTCCAGAATTCTTCGCGACCGAAGAACGGCGCGTGGATCGACCTCTTCCCGATTCAATCCCGTGGACCGCGCCGGGTGATCACCAGCAGTTGCTCGCTGAAGAGCATCGCCGGGTCGGAGAGCCAGCGATTGAGGGCCTTCTCGGTCTGTTTGAGCACCGGATTGCGGCGGGCGTCCTTGTCGACGGTCAGGCGGCAGGAGAGCCATACGAGCGGCCAGAGCGGCGAGAGCAGCACCGACTTGAACTTCAACTGGGTGAGCCCCAGCCGGAGCACCTCGAACCCCTCCCAGCCGAGCACGGCATGGATGAGCGGGAAATCCACCGGCCCGATGTGGAAGGCGTAGCGGTCGGAGGCCTTCTGGTCCCAGCCGACCCGCCGTCGGATGAGCTTGTGCTTGCCGGTCAGGAAGAACTGCAACCGTGAATGCAGGCGTTGCAGGTTCGGCGTGCTGAAGACGAAGAACCCGCCGCTGCGCACCACCCGGGAAACCTCGGCCACGACATGGAAATGCGAGTCGAGATGCTCCAGCACCTCGGTCATGAGCACGACGTCGAAGGAACCGTCGTCGAAGGGCAGTCGCTGCTGCAGGTCCACGCCGGGGGTGATGGGAATCGAGTCGAGGCGGCCGCGGTCTTCGATGATGTAGTCGTCGGCCCGGAAGTGCGTTCCCCGGACGCGGCACCCGTCGGCCGCCAGGCGCGAGAGCACCTCGCCCTCACCGCAGCTCAGGTCGAGGATGGACAGGTTGGGGTACCCCTCCAGACGGCGGACTTCCCGGACCACGGCATCGACGATGAAGGCTTGCGGCATCGGCCCTCATCAAGCCGCTTCCGGCCCGGCCGGGGCAACCCTGAAAAGCCTCAGGAGACAACCCCCGACGCCGAGGATCCCGCCCCGCACGGTCGGTTTGCCAGACACCGCCGGGGCGGTCAGCCTGTCGCCCATGGATGCCTCACAGGCCGGAACTCGGGGTCGATGGGTCCCCGTGCTGGGGTTGCTGTCGGCGATCTTCGTGTTGGGCGGTTGCCTGACCAGCCCCGGTTCGGACGGCCCGGCTCGACAGGCGCAATCGGCCGACCATGCCGCCCGGGCCGATTGGGTGCGCTGGAAGGCCCAACGCCTCGAGTCGGCCGCCGGGACGAACGGGTGGGCCAGTCTGGTCGGCCTTCACTGGTTGCCCGAGGGGGCATCCACCAGCGGGACGCGACCGGGTCTCGATCACGGATTTCCCACCGGCCGGGCCCCGGCGGTGGTGGGCGTGTGGCATCGCTACGAGGCTCAGGTGCGATTCGAGCCCGCCCCCGGCGTCGCGGTGCTGAAGAACGGGCAACCGTTTGCCGGGGGATCGCTGGTCACCGATGCCCACGGAGCCAAGCCCGACGTGATTTCGGTGGGGCATCTCAGGATCACGGTCATCGATCGCGGCGGTCGTCTGGGCCTGAGGGTCAAAGACAGTCTCGCTCCGACCCGGACGGGCTTCCGGGGCCTCCGATATTTCGCCTGGTCGCCCGAGGCGAGGGTCCCGGCGCGGCTGGAAGCCGCGCCGCCGGGGGCGACATTGACCCTCGACACGGTCATCGGAGGGCGCGAATCCCTGCCGCTGGTCGGGACGCTGGTCTTCGATTGGGCCGGAAAACCCCAACGGCTTGTGGCCGCGCTGGACCCCGAGACCGACGATTTGTTCGTGCTGTTCCGCGATGCGACCCACGGTCGTGAAACCTACGCCGCCGGCCGATTCCTGCATGCTCCCAAACCCGATGCCGCCGGCTGGACCACGCTCGACTTCAACCGCGCCTACAATCCTCCCTGTGCGTTCACACCCTACGCCACCTGCCCTTTGACACCGCCCGCCAACCGTCTCGGGGTGGCGATCCGGGCCGGAGAACGCCGCACTCCAGCGGGAGCCGAGGCCCACGAAACCACCCCATGAATCTCAAAACGTCACACGACCGTAACAAATATGACGTAAAACCGTGACTCGCGAACCAAAAGGTCGGCCCGTGTTCGGTCCAAGACAGACCGGACCCCGACTCCCATGCGCCGCTCTCTCTCTTTCCGAGTCCTGCTCGCCGCCGCCTTGGCCGCCGCCGGGCCGACTTTCTCCACGGAGGCCTCCAACCCCGCTCTGCTGAAGCTCCTCAAGGTCCTCAAGGATCGCGGAACCTTGTCCGCCCAGGAGTATGATGAGCTGGTGGTGGCCGCCCAGGCCGACTCCGGTCCTGCGACTCCGACCGTTGCGGTGGTCGCCCCCTCGGTTGTGACCCCGGCCGCTGTCCCGATCGCGCCCGCAGCGGCGCCCCAGACCGCCAAGAAGTCCGAGACGGTCTCGGCTTCACCGACGGCGTCGGCCCATTCCGGTGCGGCCACCGACAAGCCGACCGACAAGCCCAAGGCCCCGAAGTGGTACGACCAGCTCAATTTGAGAGGCTACACGCAGTTCCGCTACCATTCCGTTCTCGATCGGCAAGGGGCCGAGTTGAACGTGCCGAACGATCGATCCGTCTCCGAGAACAACACGTTCTTCATCCGGCGCGGTCGGATCATCCTCAGTGGCGATGTCTCCGAGCACCTGGGTCTGTACGTCCAGCCCGATCTGAACGCCTCTCCATCCACCGGAGACTTCTCGGTCCAGTTGCGCGACATGTACGGCGATGTGTACCTAGACAAGGCCAAGGAGTACCGCATCCGCCTCGGTCAATCCAAGGTACCCTTCGGATGGTCGAACATGCAGTCTTCGGCCAACCGGGCCGCCCTCGAACGAACCGATGCCATCAATTCGGCCGCGGAAGGCGAGCGCGACATCGGCGCGTTCTTCTATTGGGCCCCGGACGAGATCCGCAAACGGTATGCCGAACTGGTCAAGTTGGGTCTCAAGGGTTCCGGTGATTATGGCGTGATCGGTTTCGGCGGCTACTCCGGCCAGGGGTTGAACCGCCTCGACCTCAACAACACACCCCATGCGGTGGCCAAGCTCAGCTACCCGTTCCAGCTGGCCAGCGGGCAATTCTTCGAGGCCGGTGTCCATGCCTACTCGGGCAAATTCGTCACCGGTACCCAGGCCATTTCTGTGGGTGGAAGCACCTTCACCCCGTCGGCCCGTCTCGGCGGTCTCTCCGACGAGCGCGTGGGCATCGCCGCCATCTGGTACCCCCAGCCCTTCGGCATCGAAGCCGAATGGAATGTGGGGCGCGGACCTGAACTTGCATCGAACCGCCGTACCATCACCACCGATACCCTGCACGGGGGTTACATCCAGTTCGCCTACAAGGATCAGAACAAGTTGGGCAATTGGTTTCCCTTCGCCCGCTGGCAATACTACTCCGGCGGTCGTAAGTTCGCGGTGAACGCACCCCACGAACTGGTCAACGAATTGGACTTCGGCATCGAATGGTCGCCGTGGAATCCGGTGGAATTCACCCTGCAATACACCCACACCTTCGACCGGACCAACACGAGGACGGCCCCCTACGCCGACACGACGTCGGCCGATCGCATCAGCATCCAGGCCCAGATCAACTATTGAGGATGGATCCGAGGCCCCCGACTTGTTCCGACTGTCACAGGATTGTCACTGCACTGTAGAATCACCGAAACCGAAACACCTTCCCATCACACCATGTTTTCACTTCAACGACTTGTCGGCGGCGGCGATGTGTTCTTCGACCTGCTCGAGCGCAGCGCGGCCGAGGCTCAGGAAAGCGTGCACCTCTTGGCCAAGACCCTGGCCAGCCCCGGAGCGGCCGCCCTCGACTCCTCGGCGCTGGTCCGCCGCAAGGAGGAGCGCATCACCCAGGAGCTGCAGGAGCGCCTCGTCACCACCTTCGTCACCCCACTCGAGCGGGAGGACATCGATGCCCTCGCCACCGCGCTCAACAAGATCCCGCGGACCCTCGAGCGCTTCACCGAACGGTTCCTGATCTGTCCGCAGCGGGTCCAGCAGGCCGATTTCTCACGGCAGACGGAGTTGCTGCAGAATTCCATGGACACCCTGCTGACCATGGTCCGCGACCTGCGCAATTCACCGGACCTGCCTCGCATGAAGGAGCGCAACGACAAGCTCCAGTACCTCGAAGGCGAGGCCGACAAGCACATGATCGAACTCATCCGCGAGCTGTACCGGGCCCATCACGACCCGGTGACCGTGGTCGCCCTGAAGGATCTCTACGACCTCCTGGAGAAGGTCATCGATCGCTGCCGCGACGCCGGCAACGTCATCGTGCAGATCGTCCTCAAGAACTCCTGAACGCCTCCCGCCTGTGACCCTGCTCCTGACGGTGATCGTCGTCGCGTTGGTGTTCGAGTACATCAACGGGTTCCACGACACGGCCAATTCCATCGCCACGGTGGTCTCCACCAAGGTGTTGACCCCCCGTCTGGCGATCCTGCTGGCGGCCCTCACCAACCTGGTGGGAGCGCTCTACGGGACCGCGGTGGCCAAGACCATCAGCTCCGGGCTGCTCGATTCGAAGCTCATCCCCTCCGAGATCGGCACCCAGATGCTCATCTGCGCCCTCACCGGGGCCATCGTCTGGAACCTGGTCACCTGGTGGTTCGGGCTGCCGTCCAGTTCCAGCCACGCCCTGATCGGAGGGTTGGTCGGAGCCGGTTTCGCCGCCTCGGGCGACCGGCTGGCGGTCATCATCTTCTCCAAGGTCAAGGACGGGGTGCCGTGGTACAAATACGATGGCCTGCTCTACAAAGTGGTCATCCCGATGTTCCTGTCGCCGATGATGGGTTTCCTGGTCGGGTTGCTCCTGATGACGCTGCTCTACCTGCTGTTGCGCTCCTGGACCCCGAGATGGGTGACCCGGGTCTTCGGCAAGGCTCAGCTGGCCAGCGCGGCCTACATGGGCTTCAGTCACGGCAGCAACGACGCGCAGAAGACCATGGGCATCATCGCCCTGGCTCTGGTGGGAGCGCAGAAGGCCGGTACCCTCCAGGACATCCCGCAGTGGCTCGAGTTCCTCCGTCACCCGATGGTCGCCGATGCCGCCGGCAAGGAGTCGATCGCCACCTGGATCAAGATCGTCTGCGCCTTGACCATGGCGTTCGGCACCGCGGCCGGAGGCTGGAAGATCATCAAGACCATGGGTCACAAGATGGTGAAACTGCAGCCGGTGCACGGCTTCGCGGCCGAGACGACCGCGGCGACGGTCCTGAGCGTGGCGGCCCATTTCGGCATGCCCGTCAGCACCACCCACGCCATCACCACCAGCATCATGGGGGTGGGTTGCGCCAAGCGCTTCAGCGCCCTCAACTTCAGTGTCGTGGAACGGATCCTCTGGGCCTGGGTGCTCACCTTGCCTGTGACGGCGATCATCGCCTACGCCCTGATGCGCGCGGCGCGGTGAGGGTCTCTTCGGAGACCCGAATCGATCGCCCGCGCGCGTCGGTCTCGCGAGGGATCAATTGTAACCATGTTTTTCTTGCTCCAAACCCGGGGTTGCGAGCCTGATTTACGAGGCCAACGCATGTCCGAGACCACCAAGCAGGATGTCATCGTCGGGGTCGATCTGGGGGGGACCAAGATCCTCGCCGGCATCTTCACCCCGCAGCTCAAGCTGCTGCAGACGGTGAAGCTGACCACCAAGGCCTCGCGCGGTTTCGACTCGGTGGTCGAGCGCGTGGCGCGCTGTGTGCGTGACGCGGTCGACGAGGCCGATCTGTCGCCCAAGCAGATCCGGGGCGTGGGCATCGGAGCCCCCGGGGCCATCCATCCCGATTCGGGCGAGGTCATCTTCGCACCCAACCTCCAGTGGAAGAACGCCCCGCTCCAGAAGGCGCTCGAGAAGCACCTCGGGGTTCCGGTGTTCGTCGAGAACGACTGCAACGCCTGCACGCTGGGCATCCACGAGGTGGAGTTGAAGGGGCAGTCCCGGAGTCTTCTGGGGATCTTCCTCGGAACGGGCATCGGCGGCGGTCTCGTGCTCAACGGCCAGCTCTACTCGGGCTTCAATCGCACGGCCGGTGAAGTGGGGCACATGGTCATCCAGGTCGGAGGCCCCAAGTGCGGCTGCGGCAACAGCGGCTGCTTCGAGGCGCTGGCCAGCCGGACCTCGATCTTCCGCGAGTTGGCGCGCCGGGCCAAGGAGGGCGAAAAGACGCTGCTCACCGAATTCCTGAAGGAGGGTGATAGCATCACCGACCTGAAGAGTGGCGACCTCCGCAAGGCCCTGCGTAAAGGCGACAAGCTCACGGCCAAGGTGCTGCAAGAGGCGGCCAAGCACACCGGCATCGCCGTGGCCAATCTGGTGAACATCCTGAGTCCGCAGACCGTGGTGCTCGGGGGAGGGGTCATGGACGCCCTCGAAGACGACCTGATGCCCACAATCCTCGAGACCACCCGCGACTACGCCATGCCGGGCACGCTCAAGGATGTGGAGATCCGGGCCAGCAAGCTCGGAGACGCGGCGGGCATCACCGGCGCGGCCGTGCTCGTCCGCCAACGTCTCAAGATCACCGACTAGGCGACCGCCGCCTCGGGCGATCAGCCTTGAGGGCTCTCGAGAGCCTCGTCGTCCTCTCCGGCTCCATTGGCCCCGGCGGGCTCATGGGTGTCGTCCGCCTCACCGCAGCCGGCTTCGGTGCCCATCGTCGTTTCGACCCCCTGTCCGTCGCCGGCCGGTCCGATCATCACCACGAACTCGCCTTTGCGCGGTCGACGGGCCCATTCGGCCGCCAGTTCGGCCGGGGTGCCGCGCAGCCACTCCTCGAACTTCTTGGTGAGCTCGCGGGCCAGCACCACCCGACGTCCGGGCAGGATGCTCTGGAGTTCACCCAGCAGGCGCTCCACGCGGAAGGGCGATTCGTAGAGCACCAGGGTGCCGGCGATCGAGCCGAGCTCGGCCAGACGTCGGGCCCGTTGCCCGGATTTGTGAGGCAGGAACCCCGCGAAATGGAACGACTCGGTCGGCAGCCCGCTGGCGGTCAACCCGGCCACCAGCGCACAGGCTCCGGGGATCGATTCCACCCGCAGTCCCGCGGCCAATGCCTCGGCCACCACGCGTTCGCCCGGGTCGCTGATCCCGGGGCTTCCGGCGTCGGTCACCAGGGCGACGGTCTCGCCGCGTCGGAGGCGGTCGAGGATCTCCGCTCCGCGGCGGGCTTCGTTGAAGCGGAAATAGCTGATCATGGGCTTCCGGATCCCGAAGTGGGTCAGCAGTTGGCCGGTGTGTCGGGTGTCCTCGGCGGCGACCACCGTGCAGTCCCGGAGCACCCGCAGGGCCCGGAGGGTGATGTCCTCGAGGTTGCCGATCGGTGTCGCCACGAGGTACAGGGTGCCCGGTACCAGCGGCGGGGCCTGTGGACCGGCCGTTGGTGGGCCAGCGGAGGGAGGCACGCTTTCCATGAGCGGCGAGCCTAGGCCCGCGACCCCGTCTGGACCAAGCCTCCAAGCGGCCTCTCCTCCGGAGTCTTGCCGGACCTTTGCGGGCGTGGGCACATCGGCTAGCATCCGGCCATGCCGAGTTTCGACATCGTCTCCAAGGTCAATTCGATGGAGGTGGAAAACGCCATCAACCAGGCCCAGAAGGAATTGCTCACCCGGTTCGATTTCAAGGGTTCCGGGGCCGAGATCGTGCTCGAGAAGAGCGAGATCAAGCTGCGGGCTCCCGATGCCTTCAAGATGACGGCCCTGGTGGAGATCGTGATGCTCAAGCTGGCCAAGCGGGGCATCTCGGCCAAGAACATCGATGCCGGCGAGGCCGAGTTGTCGCCCCTGGGCCACGCCCGGCAATCCATCAAGATCAAGCAGGGCATCGACAGTGCCGCCGCCAAGGAGATCGGCACTTTCGTCCGCGGCCTGGGTCTCAAGGTGACGGCGTCCATCCAGGGCGATGAATTGCGGGTGGCCGGCAAGAACCGGGACGACCTCCAGGCCGTGATCACCGCCTGCCGCGCGCACGATTTCCCGGTGGTGCTGAATTTTGTGAACTTCCGCGACTGACCGACCGGTTCCGATCCCCTAGCCTCCAACCCCATCGTCATGGCCACCTTATCGACCGAGCAGCAATCAATCGCCCGCCAGTGGATCGCCGACGGCATGAAGTTGTCCGATTTCCAGCGCCGTCTGGAGACCGACTTCGCCCTCAAGCTCACCTACATGGAGGTTCGCTTCCTCATCGACGACCTGAAGGTGGTGCCGAAAGACCCCGAGCCGCCCAAGGCCCCGCCGGCCCCGCCGGTTCCTTCGGCCCCACCGGCTTCCGCCGGGGCGGGTACGCCTCCGGGCGAAGTCGTCGAACCCGATGACGTGGTGTCGCCCGAGGGCGGCGCCGCCGGTGGTGAGGTGCAGGTGACGGTCGATGCGGTGACCCGTCCGAACGCCATGGTCAGCGGCCGTGTGCGCTTCTCCGATGGCAAGGGCGCGGCGTGGCTCATCGACAACTATGGCCGCCCCGGCCTGGTGGCCGACGAGAAGGGCTATCGCCCCTCCCAGCCCGACATGATGGCCTTCCAGGCCGGTCTGGAGCGCGAACTGGCCAAGCTCGGGTTCTGATCCTCCGTGAGCGATCCCGCCGCCGCCACCCCCTCCGCCCCGACGGTTCCCGGGGGGGCGACGGTCCTGTTGCTGCGCAACCGGCAGAAGGATCGTCCGCTCGACGTCCGGGCGTTGCGTCGGCTGACCCTCGACCTCCTCGAGGCCATGGGTCTGCAGGCCGAGCTGGGGGTGCAGCTCGTCTCTCCGAAAGCGATGGCGCGGGTCAACTGGCGGTTTCTCCAGCACGAGGGTTCGACCGACGTCATCACCTTCGACTACGGCTCCACGGCCGAACGCCTTCACGGCGAGTGCTTCATCTGCGTGGCCGATGCGGTGACCCAGGCCGAGGCCTTCGGGACCACCTGGTCCGACGAGGTGGTCCGCTATGTCATCCATGCCATCCTCCACCTGCGGGGTTACGATGACCTCAAGCCCGATCTGCGGCGCATCATGAAGCGCGAGGAGAACCGCTGGGTCCGGTGGGCGACGCGCCGCGCTCGGCGGGATCCGGCCGAGCGATGAGCGCCGACCGATCCGAAGGCGTGGTCATCCGCCTGCGGCCCCTGGGCGACACCAGCCTGATCGTCCACTGGCTCACTCCCGAACACGGCCGTCTGGCCACCGTGGCCAAGGGCGCCCGCGGTCCGAAGTCGCCGATGCGCGGCAAGCTCGACTGGTGTTTCGAGGCCGAGTTCTCCTTCAGACGCAATCCGAAGGGCGATTTGCATTCGCTGAGCGAAGTGGTGGTCCGCAACGCTCATGCCCCCCTGCGTCGAGAGGTCGGATCCCTGGAACTGATCGCCCATGCGGTGGCCACCCTCGAGCAGGTGACCGAGACCGAAACCCCGCAGCCCGAGGTGCACCGGTTGTTCCTGGAGTTTCTGGCGTTCCTGGAAATCCAAGGGCCGATGGCCCGGGCGCAGTTCGCGTGGGATCTCCGGTTTCTGGCCATCCAGGGGCTCCAGCCCGATCCCGATGGATTGACCCCGGAAGCCGGTGCCTTGATGGAGACCCTGCTGACGGCGGAGTGGAGCGATCTGGCCGCCCTCGAAGCCCCGCAAGAGAGCGTCCGGTGTCTTCGTCAGTACCTGCATGGATTCTGGATCCATCAGTTCGGCCGCTCGCCGGGCAACCGCAATGCCCGCCGCTGAAAGGGCCTCATCCAGAGGCGCTCGCCGCCGGGGTCCTGATGGCCTTTCGGGGCAAAAGAAAACCCGGAGGGCGGTGGAACGACCTCCGGGCCAGTGATCTTCAGAAGCACCGGTTCAAGCCTGTTCGCCAGAACCGTTCGGGGATGGGGGTGGGACAGGTGCCGGCACCATGATGACGCCGACGGCGGGGGGTGACCTGAGGCCTGCTTGCGCGGGTTTTGGGATCACCGTTTCCACGCCGATCCGATAAGCTTAAGGCTTGCCAACTGGCTTTGGGGTGCGCCGCGGCCCGGTTCTCGTCGAAATCGTGCCCAAAAATTGTCGAAGTGGCGTTTTTTGATCGCCCCGTTGGCCCCGTTGGTTCCGGAGTCGGTGGGTGCGGTCCACGGTGCTGGCTCGCCGGGGTGCTTGTTGCCGGCTCGAATGGTTCGCATAGTTCGGAGCGCGATGCCTGCCGACTTCGCCCATCTCCACCTGCACACCGAGTTCTCCCTGCTCGACGCCGCCTGCCGCCTCGACCGGCTGATGGCCCGGGCCAAGGAGCTGGATTTTCCCGCCGTGGCCATGACCGACCACGGCAACATGTTCGGGGCCATCGAGTTCTACTCGGCCGCCAAGAAGGCCGGCATCAAGCCCATCCTGGGTTGCGAAGTGTATGTTGCCCCGGGATCGCGCCTCGAAAAGAAGCAGGGTTCCGGGGGCATGCGCGACGTGTACCACCACCTCGTGCTGCTGGCCCGGGACGAGCTCGGCTACAAGAACCTGGTCAAGCTGGTCACCTCGGCCCATCTCGAGGGTTATTACTACAAGCCCCGCATCGACAAGGAGCTGCTCGCCGCCCACGGCCAGGGCCTCATCGGATTGAGTGGCTGTCTGGCCAGCGAGATCCCGGAGGCCATCCTGAAGGACGACCTGAAGCGGGCCCGCAACACGATCGACTTCTTCAAGCAGACCTTCGGTCCGGGGAACTTCTATCTCGAACTCCAGAACCACGGCATCCCGGAGCAGGCCAAGGTCAACCGGCAGCTCATCCCCTGGGCCCAGGAGTTCGGCCTCAAGTGCGTGGCCACCAACGATGTCCACTACGTCCAGAAGGACCACTCGCGGGCCCACGACTGCCTGATCTGCATCGGCACCCAGGCGCTGCTGAGCGACGCCAAGCGGATGCGCTATCAGCAGGAGCAGTTCTTCCTGCGATCACCCCAGGAGATGAAGCACCTCTTCGCCGAGGTGCCCGACGCGGTGCTCAACACCGTCGAGGTGGCCGAGAAGTGCAACCTGGAGATTCGCTACGGCAAGGGGGCCGAACATTACCCGGTCTTCCAGCCGCCGGAGACGTGGACCCGCGAGGGCTACCTGCGCAAGCTGCTCTGCGACGGACTCCGCCTCCGATACTCGATCCAGGCCCATGTCGAGGGATCGACCATCGTGGTGGAGGCCGTGACCCAGCCCGAGCGGTTGGCCTTCCTCTTCCCGCAGAAACCGGCCGCCCCGGCCCCGGCCCCCGAGTCGGAAACCGGCGCCACCGACGTCTCCGTCCCGCCCGTTGCGCCGCCGGTTCCCTCCGCCTCGGCGACCCCGGATCCCATCGATCCGGCGCAGGTCGATGCGGCGGTCCGCAAGATCCTCGACCGGCTCGATCTCGAACTCGGGGTCATCGAGAAGACCGGCTACGTGTCGTACTTCCTGATCGTCGGCGATTTCGTGCGCTGGGGACGCGACAATGGCATCGCCTGCGTGGCGCGCGGATCGGCCGCCGGCTCGATGGTGACCTACCTGCTGGAGATCGCGAACGTCGATCCGTTGCGCTACGGGCTGCTCTTCGAGCGCTTTCTCAATCCCGAGCGCGTCAGCCCCCCCGATATCGACATCGACTTCGCCGACGACCGTCGGGCCGAGGTGATCCGGTATGTGCGGGACAAGTACGGCCGAGAAGCCGTCGCCCAGATCATCACCTTCGGGACCATGGGGGCGAAGTCGGTCATCCGCGACGTGGGACGGGTCATGGGGTTGGCGGTCTCCGAGGCCGATCGGCTGGCCAAGATGATCACCGACGTGAAGTGGGGCCTGAAGGACGCGCTCCAGAAGAACGCCGAGTTCAAGCAGGCCTACGACGAAGAGGAAGTCACCCGCGAACTCATCGACACGGCCCTGCTGCTTGAAGACCAGACCCGCAGTGTCGGCGTGCACGCCGCCGGCGTGGTCATCGGGGCCCAGCCGCTGGTGAACCTGCTGCCGCTCAAGCAGGACGACGAGGGCGGGATCGTCACCCAGTACGCCATGGGCCCGGTCGGCGACCTCGGCCTGCTGAAGATGGACTTCCTGGGTCTCAAGACCCTGACGGTCATCCGCAACACGGCCGAGATGGTCCACAAGTCCACCGGGGTGCAGCTCGATCTCGACAACCTCCCGCTCGACGACACCAAGACCTACGACCTGCTCAACAACGCCCAGACCCTCGGCGTGTTCCAGTTGGAATCCGGGGGCATGCGCGACCTGTGCAAGAAGTTCAAGATCGCCTCGGTCGAGCACATCACGGCCCTTATTTCGCTCTACCGGCCGGGTCCCATGGACCTGATCCCGGACTTCATCCAGCGCCGGCATGGCGAACAGGAGATCATCTATCCGCATCCCTTGCTGGAGCCCATCGCCCGCGAGACCTACGGCATCCTCATCTATCAGGAGCAGGTCATGCAGGCGACGCAGATCCTGGCCGGGTACACCCTCGGTGGCGCCGATCTGCTGCGCCGCGCCATGGGCAAGAAGAAGCTCGAGGAGATGGTCAAGCAGCGCGAGACCTTCGTGAAGGGCTGCGCCGACACCAATGGCATCGCGGCCCCCAAGGCCAACGAAGTCTTCGACCTGCTCGAGAAATTCGCGGGCTACGGCTTCAACAAGTCGCATGCGGCGGCCTACGCGGTCGTGGCCTATCAGACGGCCTGGCTCAAGGCGAACTACCCGGTGGAGTTCCTCAGCGCCATGATGACCAACGATCAGGGCGACACGGCCAAGCTCAGCCAGTACATCGCGGAGGCAAAGACCCTGGGCATCGAGACCCTGGGTCCCGATGTCAACGCCTCCGGTCTGCACTTCGCTCCGGCCGCGGCCGCCGAAGATCGGCGGGTGATCCGCTTCGGTCTGGCGGCCATCAAGGGCGTGGGCGAGGCGGCCGTGGAGGCGCTGCTCACGGCCCGCTCCAACGGGGGGGCGTTCACGAACCTCGAGGACCTCTGCGGTCGGGTGGACACCAAGGCCATCAATCGCAAGGCGCTCGAGGCGCTGATCAAGGCGGGCGCCTGCGATTCCATCGGGCCCAACCGGGCCACCGTGTTCCACCAGATCGATGGTGCCATGGCCCGGGCCAGCGCCAATGCGGCCGACAAATCCCGGGGTCAGGTCTCGTTCTTCGATACCTTCGAGGCCGCGCCTGCGGCCCGCCAACGCGCGGAAAAGCCCGTGGTCCAGGAAGACTGGCCGCTGGCCCAGAAGCTGGCCGACGAAAAGGAACTGGTGGGCTTCTATGTCAGCGGCCATCCGTTGAGCCCCTACGAAAAGCTGCTCTCGCGGCACACCACACACACCATCGAGGCATTGGCGACCCTACCCAACCGGTCGATGACCCGCATCGGGGGCTTGGTTTCCGCCGTCCAGAAGGGGGCGTCCAAGAAGACGGGCAAACCCTATGCGATGGTCACGCTGGAGGACATGACCGGCACCGTCACCGCGCTGGCCATGAACGAGTCGTACGAGCGCTATGTGGACCTCTTCGTCCCCAATCAGGCGCTGCTCGTCACCGCCGAGGTCAGCACCGGCGAGGAACGGCCGAAGCTTTTCCCCCAAGAAATCCTGCCGCTGGATGCGGCCCCGAAAAAGTTCACCAAGCGGGTCCAGTTGCGCTTGAGGTCCGACCAACTCGGCGACACGCGGTTGGCGGATTTGAAGGCCTTGGTCGAAGCCCATTCGGGTTCGGTGCTGATGTACCTGTGCATCCGCATGCCCGGAGGGGAGTCGGTGTGGATCGAGCCCAACGACCGCTATCATGTCACTCCGTCCCGTGAGTTCGAGAACGCGATCGTGGCCCTCTTCGGAGCGGAATCCTATCAGGTGAAGGTCGACAACAGCTTGCCCGAACGAGCCCAGCGTCGCTGGGAGAAGCGGGGCAATGGGGGCGGTGGCGGCGGCGACGAATAGGTGCCTCGATTGAAAAGGGCCTCGGGGATGCCCCGAGGCCCTTGGCGAAATTCGGACAGGAATGCGGAGGGGAACGTGTGCGTGTTCCCCTGCCGTCATTCGTACTTGAAGACCAGAGTGGCACCGCTGGTCGAGATGCCGACCTTCGAGGCACCACTGAGGCGGTAGAAGGCGGAGCTCGTCGGGGCCGGGATGGTGATGGTCTTGGCCGCCGCGTCCACGGTCGCACCGGTGACCGCGGTGAAGGCGCCGCCGAGGGCCGAGGCGCTCTGCAGCGTGACGGCCGAGGGGGCCGCCGGAAGGCCGCGGATGATCATGCCGCTGATGCCGCCGGAGTTGTCCTCCATTTCGGCGAACCACAGGTATTCACCGGCCTTGATGTCCACCACGACCGACCTCGGTTGACCCAGCGGCAGCGTGGTTCCGTCGGCGCCCTTGCCGGAATAATTCCCGGTGTTCTGGGCGGCCGGTTCCTTCAACCCCTTGATGTCGTCCACCCAGACCTTGCCGGTCCGGTTGGCGTCGGTGGTGCGTCCCTCGAAGACCGTCACGCTGTACTTGCCGGGATTCAGGCCGGCGAAGCGCATGAGGATCTCGCTGCCGTCGGTGTCCGGATTGCGGTACAGGTAGTCGTCCTTCACCGCGGCGGGAACGAGGATGCCGTCATACATCACCGCGATGCCTTCCTTGGTGGGATTGTTCGCGGTCTGACCCAGGGCCGGAGGGAACGACTTTTCCGTGTCGAGGGCGACATTGTTGAGCATCGTCACCGTGACGTTCTTGTTCTGGTCCTTGGAGAAGTCGGTGAGCTTCCAGGTGACTTCCGTGGCGTCGCCATTGGCGGTGCCCTTGATGCTGCCCGACCCATCGGTGACATTCGCATTGGGATCCGCGAAGGTCCACGTGGGGATCACGTTCCAATCGGCCAACGGAGCCGGGGCGGAAGCGTCCTCGCCGGCTTGGTCCTTGTTCGCGGTGGTGATCTTGGGCACCCGCTCGTTCTCAAGCTCACCAAAGTCGAGTTTGAACAACCCCTTCGAGTCGGCCGGATCAATCACCGAACGGATGATCATGCCGCTGATGCCGCCGGAGTTGTCTTCCATCTCGGCGAACCAGAGGTAGTCCCCAGCATTGATTTTCCCGGTGACCGTCCGGGGTTGTCCGTCGAGCAACACATCGCCAGCGTCGTTCTTGCCCGCGTAGTTGCCGGTGTTCTGGTCGGCCGGTTCCTTCAGGCCCTTGATGTCGTCGACCCAGACCTTGCCGGTGCGTGAGCCGTCGGTGGTGCGCCCTTCGAACACGGTGACGTTGTAGGTTCCGGGGTCGAGGTTGGCGATGCGCATCAGGGTCTCGGAGCCATCGGCATCCGGATTGCGGTACAGGTAATCGTCTTTGACGACACCGGGAACGCGGACCCCGTCATACACCACGTCCCGGCCTTCCTTGGTCGGATTGTTGGCGGTCTGGCCCAGCATGTAGGGCGGCGCGTCGGAGGAGAGCTTCTCGGCGAGCGTCCGGTTGTCCAGGATGGTCAACGTGACGTTGTTGTTGGGGGTCGTCGAGGTGTCCTTCAGTTTCCAAGTGACTTCGGTGCCGGCGGCATTGGCCGTACCTTTGATGCTGGCGGACCCTTCGGTGACGTTGGCGTTCGGATCGCCGAAGGTCCAAGTGGGGATGACATTCCAATCGAGCAGCAAGGGTTGGGGATCGAGGGGCGTGTCGTTAGCATCGGTGGGTATCCGTTCGTTCTCCAGATGACCGAAGTCGATCTTGAATAGACCTGCCTGCGTGGTGAGGGGTGTCTGGAGGAGTGCCGCTGCGACAGCCGCTGCCAAGAGACCCTGATGGTTGATCGAATGTTTCATGGTTGGGGGTATGAGGCTCGGATCACCCGCTCGAACCACCCATCGATCGCCGATCTGCAACACACTCCGTGCGTTGGACCAGAATGGTCCTCTGGTGGAAAACTCTTACGGGGAGTATCGCTAAAAACCCCAAGGTGCCCGGTTTTGTCCAGACAAAAGTGGGATCCCCGAAAAAAACGAAAAGCGTTCGGAGGCCCGATCCGCTCACCCGGGCCTTCGCCGGGGATCCGGGCGTGTCCCCGGCGTGGAACCCTTGGGTTCAGCGACTCAGGAATCCTTTGACGCGCAGCTCGGGCTTGTCGGCGGCGAAGGGCAGGCGGTCCGGGGTGACGTAGACGGCCGTGGTCAGCTTCAGGGGCGCTGCGGCTCCGAGGTCGTAGGTCAATTCGACCATGGCCGCCGTCCACCCGCTCGAAGGAGGCGTGATCTGGCCGAGGTAGTTGCCCTGGGCGTCCGGAGCGAGGTCGGTCGAGGTCCAGACCGGTCCGAGGGTCTCCAGGCGGAAATCGCGCGCCTTGGGATTGTGGGCCTGCCAGAGCTTCACGGCCTTCGGCGCATCGGTGACCTGCACGCGGATGCGGCCGGGGGCCTCCTGTTTCCAGGTGAACCGGGGCAGGGGGGTCTTGTTGACCGTGGCATGGTGCCAGGCCATCAGCGTGGGGTAGGCGTCGGAACCCTTGAGCGAATGGTCGGTGTTGGGGATGTAGCGCAGGTACTTCGGCCCCTTCAGTTCATCGAAGTAGAATTGCGAGGAATCGGGCAGGAAGAACTGGTCACCGCAGGCGTTCATGATGAGCTTGGGCTGGGTGAGCCGGTCACGGTACTCGAAGGGCTCTTCGATCTTCATCAGCGCCCGGTACTCCGGGGTTCCCTGCCAGTTCATGATGCCCTGCTCGACGTAGTTGCCGACGGCCGGGGCGTAGGTGCCGTAGGCGCGGAAGTGGTGGATGAAGGACGGCTCGATGTTGAGCAGGTCGATCACGATGGGGCAGAGGGCCACGACCCGCCGATCCACCGCCGCGGTGGTCCAGGTCGTCCACCCGCGCTTCGAGCCGCCGGCCACCACGTACGTTTCCACCGCCTGCCCGCCCCCCGCGTCGGTGGCGGTGAAGGCGCTCACCGCGTCCATCGCGCGGACGACCGCCTTGGTCACCGGCAGGCGGGCCGGCCAACGGGTGTCGCCGGCGCGGCGGAATTGATCCCAGGTGTAGGCGATCAGGTCGTCCTCGACGCGCTCCTTGCCGTCGCGGTGGAAGATCAGCGGTTGATTGGGGATCATCTTCAGCTCCACCACCACCGAGCGGGTGGCTTCGGCGATCCGGGACAGCTCGGCGCTGGGCTTGGGGAGTTCACCCTCCCGATTGGCTCCACCGGCGATGACCAGCAGGGCCGTCTTGTGGGCCAGATCCTTCGGTCGGGCGACGGTGAGCCAATGCTTCCAGAGAGTGCGGTTCACCTCGTTGGTGGTGAGCCAGTTCTGGGAGGTCAGGTCGATGACAGTCACCTGCGAGCGCCCCAGATTGGTCGATGCGGCCACCTTCCAGCGGAACGCGGCATCGGGTTGGGCCACGTACCGATCGAGGGCCGTCTCCGGGCTTTGGAACGGGACCGGAGCCGAGGTGGCCGCCACGACCGACAGGGCTGCGCCGAGGGACAGCACACCTGCGGCGAGGGAACGACGGGGGGACTGCGTGGGCATGGGGCGCAGAGTGCCAGCGGTGGTTCCGCAGGCAATGCCGGAGGGGGCGATTCGTGATCCGCGCCGATGCGTCGCCCTTTCGCCATGTCGGCGCGCCGGGGTTGCGACTCGTGCCGGAACGGTCACGCTTCCGGGACCGGACGTACCCGAGGCCGCGCTGAACGGGACCTGGGAGCGTTGAAAAACTCGTCTATGAACCGTCCCATCGCATTGCTGTCCCTGGCCACCGCCGCCGTGTATGCCGTTCGGGCCGCGGACTTCCAGGCGGACCTGCTGCCGCAACTGCAGCGGCACTGCTGGGATTGCCACAACGGCCGCAAGGCCAAGGGGGGCGTGCGTCTCGACGGCTTCACCAACCTCGTATCGATCTACCGCAATCCCAAGTTGTGGGAGAGCGCCGTGCGTCAGATCGAAGAGCGGCAGATGCCCCCGGAGAGCCGCAAGATCCAACCGACCGAGGAAGAGCGCCTGGTGCTCGGCGAAGGGCTTCGGGAACTGCTCGACAATCCGGCTCCCGGAAGCATCCCGCTGGATCCCGGACCCAAGATCGCCCACCGCCTGAGTCGCGCCGAATACAACCACACGGTCCGTGATCTCCTCGGGGTGAACCTGCGTCCGGCCGACGAATTCCCGGCCGACGGCGGCGGTGGCGGCGGCTTCGACAACAATGCCAGCACCCTGTTCGTGCCGCCGATGTTGTTGGAGAAATACCTCGCGGCCGCCGAGGAGGTGTTGGCCGCCGCACCGGCGGAGGCGCTGTTTCGGACCCCGGTGACCTGGTACCGGTCGGAGTCGGCGGCGGCGGCCCGCAACCTGCGCGAGTTCGCCCGGCGCGCGTGGCGTCGTCCGGTGTCCCATGACGAGGTGACTCGCCTGATGGGATTCTATCACCGCATCCATCGGGGCGGGGCCGATTCCCGGACGGCCACGCTGGCGGCGGCCAAGGCGGTGCTGGTGTCCCCGAATTTCCTCTTCCGCGTCGAAGCCGATCCGCCAGGCCCGAAGCCGGCGCCCATCGACGATCATGCCCTGGCCAGTCGCCTGAGCTATTTCCTGTGGTCGTCGATGCCCGACGCGACCCTCTTCGCGCTGGCCGATGCCGGACGCCTCTCACAACCCGGGGTGCTCGAGGCCCAGGTGCGGCGGATGCTGGCCGATCCGAAGGCGCGGGCCTTGTCGGAACAGTTCGTGGGCCAATGGCTCGGCATCCGGACCCTGGGTTCGGTCGCCGCGCCCGATCCCCACAAGTTCCCTCAATTCACCCCGGCACTCAGAGAGGCCATGGTGGCCGAGCCGAGCGAGTTCTTCGCCGGCCTGCTGCGCGAGGACCGCAGCCTGCTCGAGTTGCTCGACAGCGATTACACCTGGGTGAATGCCGAGCTGGCGCGGCACTATGGATTGCCCGGGGTGACCGGCTCCGGTTTCACGAAGGTCTCCCTGCCCGACCGCCGCCGCGGCGGCGTCACCGGCATGGCCGCGGTGCTCACCCAGACGAGTTATCCCCAGCGGACCAGCCCGGTGCTGCGGGGCAAATGGCTGCTCGAAGAGGTCTTTGGAACGCCACCCCCGCCTCCTCCACCGTTGGTGGCCACCTTGCCCCCGAATGACGAGAAGCGCGACGGTCTGACCTTCCGCCAACGCCTCGAGCAGCATCGCAAGGATCCCAATTGCGGAGCCTGTCACGCCCGCCTGGACCCGCTGGGATTTGCTCTGGAGAACTTCGACCCGATCGGTCGCTGGCGCACCGAGGTGTCCGGCGAGGGGGTCGATGCCCGCGGCGAGTTGCCCGGCGGTGAGGTGATCGTCGGGCCCGAGGCGCTCAAGAAGGTGCTTCTGGCGCGCAAGCGCCTGTTCTTGCGCCACCTCACCGAGAAGATGCTCGCCTACGCCCTGGGTCGGGGCGTGGAGTACTACGACATTCCCGCCGTGAAGCACATCGTCGAGACCGTGGAGGCCGACGGGCATCGGGCCCCGAGGCTGGTCCTCGAGATCGTCCGCAGCGATCCTTTCCGCCTGCGGCGTGGTGCGGACTTCCGCGAGACCGACGGGACTCCTTGAGCCGGAACGAGTCGGTGGGATCGGTCGTCCGGATCGAAGTCGGGCCACCCCGATGTCGACGGGATTTCGACCTGAGGGTGCCTAGGCTTCGAACCCCGCGCGGATCGCCTGCGCCAGCCGATCGATCTGACTTCGGGAATGGGTGGCTTTCAGAGCGATGCGAAAGAATCCGCCGCCGGGGCCGCCCGGATAGCGGATCCACGGCGGGATGAAACCCGCCCGGCTCAGGGCTTCGGTGAGGCGCTGGGCCTGCGCTGCATCGCTCGGATGGATCGCGGTGACCGGAGTCCGGGGGTCGTTGAGGATCTCGGGCCGGGACGGCAGCGCTTTCGAGAAACGGACGGCCCAGTCCTGCAGGCGGCGGACCCGGCCCGGCAGCCGGTGCACCCGACCCACGGCCGCCGCGATGGCCGCCGCGACGGCGAGCGGTGGGGCCGACGATCCCAGATAGGCTCCGGCCCGGCTTCGGAGGAGTTCCATCAGGGCCGCCTCGCCGATGACCGCTCCGCCGGAGACGCCCAGGGCCTTGGAGAAGGTGACGCTTCGGATCAGCCGGGAATCCCGCAGGCCGAACACCTCGGGTGATCCTCGACCGGTCGGGCCTACGGATCCGAGGCCATGGGCGTCGTCGACCCAGAGCCATCCCGCCACGGGCAATGCCCGCAGGTACTCGGCCAGTGGGGCCATGCCCCCGCGGATCCCGTGGACTCCATCGGTGGCCACCAGGGGTCGGGCCGACCGGGGCAGGCCGCGCAGCGCCGCGCGGAGGGCCTTCGGGTCTCCCGGAGCGAAGGTGATGACCGGCAATCCGCTCAGGCGGGCTCCGTCTTGGACACAGTTGTGGGCCGAGCCGTCGACCAGCACCTGGGTGGCCCGGTCGCGCAAGCCTTGCGCCACCGCCAGTGACGCCAGGTAGCCGGTGGCGGTGAGGACGGCGGCCGGTTCTCCCAGAAAGCCCGCGATGGCCGCCTCGGCGCGTCGGTAGAGGGGATGGTCTCCGGTGGTCGCCCGCGAAGCCCCGGTCTGGAGCGGCCCGGTGGCCGAGGTCTCCAGCCAAGCGCGACGGATCACCGGATCTTCAGACAATCCGAGATAATCGCAGCCCGAGATCGCCACCGGACCCGAAGGGTTCGGCCGTCCCGGGCGGGTCGAGCGCCGGGGCAGAGGGACCCGGAGCCAATAGCCGAGGGCCTCGGGTTTACGCCGGGTGACCCGTCGTGGAGTCGGGGTGTTCATGGCGGAACCGCGCCGGGCGTCACTCCGCCTGACGGACCTGACAGTCCTGACATTCCTTCACTCCCCAGTGGCGGGCCTGTTCGAGGGCGCGCTCGAAGAATTGTTTCCGGGCCTGGTCGGAGGCCTTGGCGTCGCCACCGCCCCCGGCGATCTTGCGGGCCTTGGCGAGCAGGGCGCTCCGCTCATCCTGCAGGCTCTTCACCCGTGAGGTCTCGGCCGAGAGGCGGAAGTAGCAGCGGCCGTCCACCCAGGTCTCGAGGCAACGGGTCGAGGAATCGAGCGGTGAGCCGCTCCACAGCACGAAGTCGGCATCCTTGCCCGCCTCCAGCGAGCCCACCCGGTGGTCGATGCCCAGTTGCTTGGCCGGATTGAGGGTCACGAACTTCAACGCCTCGGCCTCGGGCGTGCCGCCGTACTTCACGGCCTTGGCCGCTTCGAAGTTGAGCCGACGGGCATGGTCGCTGGAGTCGGAGTTGAAGCTCACCGTCACCCCGCGCTCCCGCATCAGGCTTCCGGCATAGGGAATTGCATCGATGACCTCGTACTTGTAGGCCCACCAATCGGCGAAGGCGCTGGCGCCGGCTCCGTGGCGGGCGATCTCGTCGGCCACCTTGTAGCCCTCGAGGATGTGCTGGAGCGAGGCCACCCGGACCCCGAAGGATTCCATCATGCGCAGGAACGCCAAGATTTCGTCCTGACGGTAGCTGTGACAGTGGATCAGCCGGGTGCCTTCGAGAATTTCCATGAGGGCCTCAAGTTCGAGATCCCGCCGAACCGGCGAGCCGTCGGACTGGCGTCCTTTGCGAAACGCCTCACGGTACTGTTGCGCCGCGGTGAATCGATTCCGATAAAAGGTGCCGACGCCCATTCGGGTTTGCGGGAATCGGGTCACTGCCTTGTCGCCCCAGCCCGATTGCTTGACGTTCTCGCCGAGGGCGAACTTGATGCCACCGGGTGCCGGTTCGAATTTCAGCGCCTCGGGCGTGGCTCCTTCGCGCAGCTTGATCACGCAGTTCTGGCCGCCGATGGGGTTGGCCGATCCGTGCAGCAAGTTCACCAGCGTGGTGCCGCCGGCCAGTTGTTGGTGGATGTTCTCGCTCTCGGAATTCACCACGTCGGCGATGCGGACCATGGCCGTGCTGGGCAATGTCGCTTCATTGACGGCTCCCAGGATCATGGAGTGCGAATGGCAATCAAGGATGCCGGGGGTGACATGCAACCCCGTGCCATCGATCTCCTGGACCGCCGGACCGGCCGCCAGCGAAGCACCCACGGCCTGGATCTTTCCATGGGCCACCAGCAGGTCGGCCCGGGGCAGGATGCCTTGGGGACCACTCGTCCAGATCGTGGCATTGCGGACGATCACCGAACCCGGTTGAGCAATGGGTCCCCTGCCTTCCGTGGGCGGATGAGCCACCCGTCGGTTGGCCAGATCCCGCTCGGCAGCCTTCTTGGCCTCAGCCTCCGGGTTGGGTTCTTTCTTTTCAGGCATCTTGAGGGCGGCGTCGGTTTCGTAGGCCACGCCATCGATCCAGACTGCCGTGACCCGAGAAGCGGGATCGAAGAACCCGCCCCCCGGTTCCACCACGGTCAAGTGGGCGAGCTTTCCCGATTCCAAGGTGCCCAGTGAATCCCCCAATCCACACAGCCCGGCTGGAGCGGTGGTCAGGGCGGCCAGTGCCTCCGATTCGGAGAGCCCACGGTCGAGGGCGGTCCGGAGTTGGGTTCGGAAGGATTTCCGGTCCGGTAGGGAGTGGGTGGTCAGGGCGATGGTCAGCCCGGAGCGGACGAGCAGGGCCGGGTTTTCTGGGGCCCAATCCCAGGCCCTGAGCACGTCGAGCGAAACGGAATCCCAGGCGGAATCTTCCGGGAATTTGGGCAGCGCCGGGAAATGGAGCGGCACGATGAACGGAACGGCCGCCTTGGCTAGGGGTGCCAGGAGGTCCGGCCGTCGCCACTCTTGACCGCTGGCGACCAGTTGCGGGCGTACCCCCGCTTCGGAGGCCACCCGGAACGCCCGGTCCTGCATCAGGATACTGCCGCTTTCGAAGACCACCGGTTGGGAGCCTGCAGCGGAAGGGCTTCCCAGCGTCGGTTGGAGCGCAGCGAGTGCCGCGTTGAACTCGGGACGCGGTCGGGTGCTGGAGCGTCCGGCTGAATTGTAATCGGCCTGATCCGCGCGGTACCACGCCGCATCCATCCAAGCCTGCCTGACCGTGGCAATGACTCCCATGAGCGATTTGGGATAGGCGTCCCCGCCGCCGCCGCCGACGGCGAAGGCCACGTGTTGGGCGGTGTCGGGCTTGAGGATCGCCCGGTTCGGGGACACGTCCGAGAGGCTGATGGCCACGGATTGTCCGCGCAGGATGCCCTTGGCCGGAACGACATTGGCGGCGGTGAAGCCCATTTCACGCAGGGTGGCCAATTCCTTGGGATCCGGGGATAAGCCCTCGATCATCCGGCGTTCCGGTGTGACCTCGGCGATGCCGTGGGCGGGACCGGGGGATCCGGCATCGCGTTCCTGGCCGGGCACTCCAAAAAACCGCGGGGCCCCGGAGGTGAGGGATCCTGTGCCGGTCGCCGGGACATCAGAGCCCTGTGTGGTCACCGCGCCGGCCGTCGATCCGAGCGTCAGGTACGGATCGATGAATCCGGCGTAGACGTGCGCGCCGGGCAGGTTCCAGGTCCGGGCCGAGGCGGGCACGGTGAGGCCCACGCCCACCGAGGCGATACGGCCCTCACGGATCAGCAGCGTGGCATTGGTCAGCGTGACCCCGGGGCGCACATGGGCCAGGACACCGGTCAGGGCGTGCTCGCCGCGGGACTCCGGGGTGAAGCCGGGTGCCGGCAGCCCGTTGGCAGCGACCCCGCTGATTCCCAGAGTCAACGCCATTGCCCACGCCACTTTCCCTGCAGCTGCGACGCTCATGGCGCGAGGCTAAGTGGGACCCGAGGGATGTCGAGTCGCGCCTCGGGTGAAACCGCCCGCGTTTTTTCTGAAAGAACGGCGCCCCTGCCCACGAATCCCTCGGTGACGGCGGAGCCATGGAGGTTTCGCCCCTGCAAACCGATCCTCGCCATGAAAACCCATTCCCGTGTCTCCCTCCTGATCACCGTCATAGCTCAAGCCCTGGCTCAAACCCTGGCCCAAACCCGGGCTCAAACCCGGGCTCAAACCCGCAGCACCCTCGCCTTCCTGTCCTTTCTGGTTTTGATGGCGCCGGTGGGCCTGAAGGCCCAACAACCCATCGCACTCTGGGATTTCAACCGGACCAACGATCTCCTGCGCGCCACGTCCGGCGCGGCCACGTTGGCGGTCGTAGGGGGGTTGCGTTCGGCTCCGGCCTCGGGCGTGGGGTCCAGCGATCCGACCACCAATGCCGATTTCGCCCTGCAACTCACAGGCTTTCCCAAACAGGGTACCGGGGCCCGGACGGCGGGCCTTGAAATCGCCGCGTCCACGGTGGGTTATCGCGCCATCGGGGTCCGGTTGGACCTTCGGGCCACCAGCACGGCGAGCCGACGCTTGCAGGTCCTGTATGCCTCGGGTGGTGAGCCGTGGCGCCCCGGTCCCACACTCACCTGGACGGTGGCGAGCGTGTTCACCAATGGACTGAGCGTCGATCTCTCGGACATCGCCGAAGCGGCCGAGAATCCCGACTTCCGCGTGCGTCTGGTCTCGGATTTCGAGGGTGATTCCTTTTCGGCAGTCGGTGGCACCTACAGCACCGTGGGCACCTGGCGGATCGATCACCTCCGGCTGATGGGGGTCGCCTCGGGAGGGGTGCCGGTGGACCCGCAGCCGCAGGATCCCCCGTCCGATCCCTCCGGCTCCGGTTCGACCTCCGCACCGCCGGCCATCGTCATCACCGGCCAACCCCGCTCGCTGGAGGTTCCCGAGGGCGGTGGGGCGTTGTTCCGGGTGGCGGCGTCCGCCAGCACGCCTCTCGCCTATCAATGGTGCCTCGATGGACAACCGCTCACCGGGGCCACGCGTCCGGAGCTGCGGGTGGCGCAGGTGTACCGCGATCAGTTGGGAATCTACACCGTGCGCATCAGCGACGGTCAGGAGTCGGTCCTGAGCGAGGAGGCCTCCTTGACTCTGCTCACTGACCCCACCGTCCTGCCCATCCGCGTGCAGGCCGAACCCGGTGCCGGAGGCTCGGTCCGCTTGACCTGGCCCACACAAGCCGGGTTCACCTACACGGTGGTCCGGTCGGTGGGTTGGAATGGGCTTTCGACCGTGATCGCCAGTGGCCTGACCGGGGGCTCGATGACCGAAACACCCCCGGTGGGACAGCCGGTTTTCTATTGGGTCGAGGTCCGGTGACCACGCCTGGTCTGCCGCGTCATCCCATTGGGCCAGCCGCGATGCGTTCTTGCAGAGAGCCCCTCCGAATCGCGGCGGTGCCAGGCCCGGCGATCCCCGAGCTCCGGGGTTTCCGGTCCGGGGGGGCGCGGCCTGTGCGGTAGACTGGGTCGAGTAGGTTGGGTCCAATAGGTTGGGTCGAGCGGGTAGGTTCGATTTGGGCCCACCCGCGAGGCCCCGGGGTTTGGTGGCAACACGGTTTCCAACCGCCCGCGAAGACCGTGCCCGCCGGCGTCATCCGTCGTTTCGACCGGCCGTTTCGACCGTTTCGATGGTTTGACAGTCCTGACGGGCACTTTTAGCCTGAGGCAATGGAAACCGTGGTTGCCCAAGACGCCGTTGTCACTGTCACCGAGAGCGCTGCCCAGCAGATCGCCGTCATGTTGGCTGGCGATTCCGAGAACGCCGGCAAGAGCCTTCGGGTGTTTGTCGAGGCCGGTGGCTGCAGCGGCATGCAATATGGCATGGTGTTCGACGAGCGTCGGCCCGATGACCTGAGCGCCGAATTCCACGGGGTGGGCGTGGTGGTCGATCCGTTCTCCGCCAACTACATGCGCGGTTCGGTCATCGATTTCAGCGATGCGCTGACCGGTGGTGGCTTCAAGATCAACAACCCCAATGCCCACAGCAGCTGCGGCTGCGGCAAGTCGTTCTCGGCCTGAGGATCACCGGCCAGCGGGCCATGGGCAGTTTGGATCATTGGCCGATTGGGAGCTTGGGTTTTGGGGCACTGTGACGCTCCAGGCCTGTTTATCGGACAGACCATGGGCTTGCAGGTTCGTCGCTGGGATTCCAAGGCTCGGGATTTTTACTCGGAACCTGCCCCCGAATGATTTGACCGTCTGTGATCCTCGGTGATCGGCGAGGCTCTCGGGCTGTATAGCTCGGAGCGCTCCACGGGATCGCACTCTGCCCCCGGTCGGGCCCCTTTGGTTGTAGCCCTCGGCTTCCCATCTCCTTTTCGTGCCCTCGGATGCGGTGATGCCTGTAGGCCGTCTTCGGACTTCTCAACCCGACGTGAAATCGGGTTGAATCGCCCTTTCGCGCAAGACCGCGGAATCCTGCGTCCCGCACCCCATCTCTGACCCTTGCTCCCCATGGAGGACACCAATTCCCTGATCGAACAGCGCCGCCATAATCTGGCCGGACTCAATGCCCGGGGCGTCAACCCGTTCATGAATGCGTTTCGGCCCGATGCCCAGTGCGGCACCGTTCGGGCCGAGCTGGCCCGCTGGGCGGAATGGAACCAATCGCCCGAGCCCAAGGGTGAGCCGGTGGGTCTGCCCGAGGGCACCCGGGTGCGCCTGGCCGGACGGATCACCGCCCACCGTGACATGGGCAAGAGCCAGTTTCTCGATCTGCGTGACGTGAGCGGCCGCATCCAGCTGTGGATCCAGCCCAAAGTGCTCGGTGAAGACGCCGCCGCGATCTTCAAGTTCATCGATCTGGCGGACTTCATCGGGATCGAAGGCACCCTGTTCATCACCCGCATGGGCGAGCCCAGTGTGAAGGTCGAGTCCTTCATCCCCCTCGGCAAGGCCCTGAGGCCGCCTCCGGGCAAGTGGCATGGTCTCGAAGACACCGAGATCCGCTATCGGCAGCGCTACCTCGACCTGATCGCCAATGAACCGGTGCGGGATGTCTTCCTCAAGCGTTCCCAGATTCTCAAGGAGATCCGTGGTTTCTTCCATCAACGAGGCTATGTCGAGGTGGAGACGCCGATGATGCAGGCCATTCCGGGAGGAGCCGCCGCCCAGCCGTTCAAGACCTTCCACAATGCCCTCGGCTGCGAGTTCTACATGCGCATCGCCCTGGAATTGTACCTCAAGCGGTTGCTGGTTGGCGGTGTCGACAAGGTGTTCGAGATCGGCCGCAACTTCCGCAACGAAGGGCTCTCCCGACGGCACAATCCGGAGTTCACCATGCTCGAGGCCTACGAAGCCTATGGCGACTACGCCACCATGATGGAGACGGTCGAGTCGCTCATTCGGCACGTGGCGCTCACCGTGGTCGGCACCCTGCACATCGAGCACCGCAACGCCGACGGCGATGTCTTCAAGACCATCGACCTCTCCCACTGGCGTCGGGCCCGCTACAAGGATCTCGTCCGGGAGAAGGCCGGAGCCGACTGGTTCCAGGTGTCGCCCGAAGAGCGACGCCGCCGAGCGGTCGAAGACCTCAAGCTCGCGGGTGACATCGCCGACGGCTACGAAGACTTCGAGGTCACCGGAGCGGTTTTCGAGAAGCTCGTCGAACCCACGCTCATCCAGCCGACCTTCGTGACCCACCTGCCCAAGCAGTTGGTGCCCTTGGCCAAGATCTCGGCCGAAGACCCGACCACCGTCGAGGTCTTCGAATGCTGCATCAACGGCCAGGAGATCGCCCCGGGCTACACCGAGCAGAACGACCCCATCGCCCAGCGCGAGGCGCTCGAACACCAGGCCGGTGGCGAGCAGCAGAAGCTCGACGAAGACTTCCTGGTGTCGCTCGAGCATGGAATGCCCCCGGCGGGCGGCATCGGCATCGGCATCGACCGCCTGTGCATGATGCTCCTGGGCCAGGAGAGCATCCGCGACGTGATCCTCTTCCCCCAGCTCAAGCCCAAGGCCTGAGCTCCGGGGCCTCCCCTCGAGCGAGCGGAGACCAACCAGCCTTCCAAC